>Ga0164293_10000313_pt1 | contig 37193 bp, 48 predicted proteins | sample GEODES118metaG_FD_111487 | JGI IMG/M metagenome (GOLD analysis project Ga0164293, IMG submission 111487) | Eutrophic lake water microbial communities from Lake Mendota, Wisconsin, USA - GEODES118 metaG | ecosystem: Environmental > Aquatic > Freshwater > Lake | place: USA: Lake Mendota...
AGAAAGTAAATACAACCCCACCACTACACACCCTCATAGAACCCATGCCTAATCCATAGAGTGCATCCATACCAGTCAATACACCCTAGGCTACCCCCATAGGGCCCCCCCCGGGTACATGTATATACTAAAGTAGTACGAAGTATAAGGCGAAGCGGATATTATAAAAACCTAAGACCCCCCACCCCTTTTTCCTTAAGTACCGGTATGCCCCATATCATTTTCAAATTGTTCCCAGTACCAAGCATTAAGCAACTCTACGTCATATATAAACCACTCTGGGTGTTCAGCATCCCACAAGTTGTGTTCTGGTTCTAATTCAAACATGCCAAATATCTCCTTGTTAAATAAAAGAAAAGGACCCAGAGGGAATGGAAATAAAACCCCTGAGTCCAAATCTTACGAAAGCCCTAAGTTATCCCTAACTCAGAAACAAATTACTATTAAGCATCTAACTTCTTAGACTATGTGTGGCTTCCCTATGGGAGAGACACCCTCCAAGACCTTCTTGAAGTATATATATTATACCAGGCTAAATTGTCCTATGCAAATCATAATACAAAAAAATAAAAAAAATTAAAAGTTATCCGGCATTGGTGTAGGTGCCGCGGCCTTTGGGGTATAAGGCTTTTGTGCCCAACCATTAGCTTTAGCAAACTCATCTATAATTGCTGATGCTTCTTTTACTGTTAGAGTATCACTGTGTACTGGCATATTATGCTTGGCAATAAGGGCCATCTGTTTTTCTGTTGCGGGATTTGACATTATTATTATCTCCTGTTGATTGGTTATTTATATATTGTACCCTCTTTTAGCAAGAAGTACAAGTTTTATTTATAATATTATTATTATTATATTTATCTTATGCTTCTATTCATTTAACAGTCTTCTGAACCCCTGGGGACTTTTCAGTAGGTTGACTACTGCCAGGCGGATGTTTGCTCTCCGTCGAGTTGGCTTAATATACTCGAGTGTTTAAATGCTTAATAAAAAAAATGCGAAGGCCGACCCCATCTGACGGACCTAAAAGGTAAAGCTATGTGACTAGTAGCACAGAACCGGAGTTCCTTACTAGCGCTTTGTTTACCAGTGCCTACATAGTATAGCAATTTCTTTTCCCATTAACAAACTTTCTCTGATATTTCTGTGATATATCACCAAACTATATCCAATGCCAGGTGCTATACTTGCCATGTAAAAGATTTATCCTCTTATAGATAAGAAAAAAAAGGAATCCAATTTTATGGCCAAAACATCACGCTTATTCTTGAGTGAAACCCAAGAGGCATATCTTGCTTGGCTACTAACTCCAGATGATTCTAAAGCCCCAACCACTAAGAAGGCTTGGGCAGAGATGCATGATGTGCATATTAATACTTTAGGTCTGTGGGAAAAGAATAAAGTTTTTAAAGAACGCTGGGAGCTTGGCGTCAAAGGATTGGCACAATCCCCAGAGAGAACTCAAGCACTTCTTGATGCATTATATACTAAGGGTGTATCGGGTGATGTTAAGAGTGCCGAACTATATTTAAAGGCCACTGGCTTTATGCAGCAGGTCCAGACTGTTAATGTGAACAATGTTTCATCTGTTAAAGAGTTGTCAGATGAAGACTTGCATTCTATGATTTTGGAATTGTCGCAAAAAAAACAACCAACTATATCAATCACTAAGGTAGAAGAAGAAGACTAATGAGAGCAGTGTGGGGTTACTACGAGTCTAGCTCTATTCAGGGCAGGTCCAATACTAATATGGTTCGTGCCTTTAATACTTTAAAGCGCGACCTAAAACGTCAGCAAAACCAATTGCTTATGGACCACCAAGATGAAACTACTATCTCTGGTGGAGATGCCGCAACCTTTCAGTTCCACTATTTGTTGGTGCCAGACATTACAGCAATGGCGTGGAATACGGTGGCAGCTGCTGCATTTGATGCCAACACCGGAGCTGCTGGTCCTTTAACTCCAGCTGCTACTCCATTTGGTACTGCATCAACATATTTTGAAACAAGAAGAGATTTTTACAAACCGGGAAGAGGATTCTAACATGGCTGTAATTGTACAAGTAAGACGTGACTTAGCAGCTAACTGGTCTACTTATAACCCAATTCTTCTTGCCGGCGAAATTGGTTTTGAGTACAACACTGGTAAAGCTAAAATTGGTGACGGCACAAGTAACTGGAACTCACTTCCTTATTTAACTACAGCAACGGGACCTACAGGCTCTACGGGACCTACGGGGCCCACTGGCTCGACAGGTCCTGCTGGGTCTGCTGCTGCAACGGGAGCGACAGGCTCGACTGGACCTACAGGTGTTCAAGGACCCACAGGCCCCACAGGCCCGACAGGCCCGACAGGTGCTGCATCTACAGTTACGGGACCCACAGGCTTCACTGGCCCGACAGGACAGTCAGGCAAAGCAACAATATCTGATACTGCCCCAACTGGCCCAACGGCTGGTGACGTTTGGTATAACTCTTCTAATGGTAGAAATTATATTTACTACACTGACGTAAATAGTTCGCAGTGGGTTGAGTTTGGTGAAGCTAACGTAGGACCTACTGGCACGACTGGCACGACCGGACCAACAGGTGCTGTAGGCGCAACAGGCGCGACTGGCGCCACTGGTGCTGCTTCTACCGTAACCGGTCCGACAGGCATACAAGGACCCACCGGTGCTACAGGTGCCCAAGGTTCTACTGGACCTACAGGCTCTACAGGTGCTCAAGGTTCAACTGGCCCGACTGGCTCTACGGGAGCCGCATCTACCGTGACGGGGCCGACAGGACCGACAGGATTTACTGGACCGACGGGCCCTACTGGCTTCACTGGCCCTACGGGCCCTACAGGTGAAGTTGGCGATACAGGCCAGCCAGGTCCTACCGGACCCACTGGTGCTGCATCCACTGTAACCGGACCGACCGGACCTACTGGAGTGGCAGGAGGCACCGGACCTACGGGCGCAACGGGAGCCACCGGAGCCACTGGAGCAGCATCAAGCGTGACTGGCCCGACGGGCTCAACTGGCCCTGCAGGTTCTACAGGATATTATTATAAATTCTCTAGCACAACAACTGATTCAGACCCAGGCAACGGTATATTTAGATTTAATAATGCTACTCAAACTGCCGCAACAAAGATGTACATTGACAACCAAGATTATCTTGGACAAGTGTTGTCAGATTACTTTAACTTAATTGATGCAGTAACTGTAACACCAAAAGCATATCTGTACATTACAGCAAGCCTTGGTTCAGAATCTAGAACAATACAAATAACTGGAGTTACACCAGAAGCTGGTTACTACACATTTGATATTACAACAGTAACTGGTGGTGTAAACAACCTTGACAATACAGAAGATTGCTTCTTGCAGTTTACATTCAATGCAGAACAAGGTGCCACGGGACCGACTGGACCGACTGGTCCGACAGGAGCACCTTCTAGTGTTACCGGACCGACAGGACCGACTGGCTACACAGGACCGACAGGACAGACCGGTGCTGCTTCTACGGTGACAGGACCGACGGGTCCTACAGGCTCCACGGGAGCTGCCTCAACTGTGACGGGGCCGACAGGAGCCACGGGGCCGACAGGTGAAGTTGGAAACAATGGTCCAACCGGGCCTACAGGAGCCACAGGCGCAGCCTCTACTGTAACCGGACCGACAGGTGCACAAGGTGCCACAGGACCGACAGGCTTTACGGGTCCGACTGGAGCCACGGGAGCCACGGGAGCTGCTAGTACTGTAACGGGACCGACGGGCGCAACAGGAGCCACAGGCGCAGCGTCTACAGTTACGGGACCCACGGGCCCTACGGGAGCCACTGGCGCAGCTTCCACGGTGACGGGACCGACTGGCGCACAAGGACCAACGGGACCGACCGGACCCACTGGTCAACAAGGTGACCCAACACTTCCAATCAATGACCAAACCGCATCATACACACTAGTATTATCTGATGCAAGTAAATTAATTAGAATGAACGTTGCATCTGCAAACAACTTAACAATACCATTAGCAAGCTCTGTTAACTTTGCAATTGGAACACAAGTCAACGTTGCACAACAAGGTGTTGGTCAAACAACAATTAATCCAACTGGCGGTGTAACATTAAGAAGTTCTACTGGACTAGATTTAAGAACACAATATTCAATTGCAACATGTGTTAAAGTTGCAGCTGATGAGTGGTATATAACTGGAGACACGGAAGCCTAATGAGAATACTTGGAACAGCATCTACACGCTTACCATTTTATAATGATTGGGTAACAGAAGTTGCATTAAGTAATCCTTATGGTTGGTTTCACTTAAATGAAAATCCTATAGTAGTTGGAACGGCCGCAGATGACACTGGTTCTGCCAATACAAATGGAACGTATACATCTATAACAGGATTAAGTGCAAATCAAACTCCATTAACAACTTATTCTGGTAATAAAGCTTTATCTTTTAGTTCTCTTGCAGTTCCATACATTGCATTAAACAATACAGTGTTTGGAACAAACATGATGGCAAACAATGCTTTTAGTGCTGAAATGATTTTTTCAATAGATACAAATACTACAAGTGAAAAAGCAACTGCTGGTAGACAAAATGCAGATGGGACTGGTTGGGGATTGCTTATGACTGTTACGTCAGATAATTACTTATATGTTACTGGTTGGGCTGGCAATATATTCCAAACAGGAATAGATGGTGCTACTGGTATTCCATGGGTAGCAAATAAAGCCTATCATGTAGTGTTTACTTGTGATAGTATAATTTCAAGATTTTATGTAAATGGAGTTGAAAGAAACTCAAGATTAATTAGTGGTCAACCATATACGATTCCAACAACAACTGGCGGATATGTTGGAGCTTTGTCATCATTTACTGGTTCTTACGATAGAAGTAGAAATTCAAAAATAGACGAAATAGTTTTTTACAGAAGTGCATTGAGTGCAAGTACAGTTGCAGACCACGCAGCTGCAGCAGGACTATATCCCTAATTAAGGAGCAATAATGGCAATTAACTTTCCTAACTCACCAGTAGACGGTGAAGTATTTACTTCAGGTGATGCAAGTTGGACGTATTCATCTAGTGTTGGTGCATGGAACTTAACTGCAACATTTCCCACTGGACCGACAGGCCCGACTGGTGCACAAGGCCCTACGGGCGCAACGGGTGCCACGGGAGCCACAGGAGCTGCTAGCACAGTAACCGGACCCACCGGTGCCACTGGTGCTGCTTCTACCGTGACCGGCCCTACGGGCGCAACGGGACCCACCGGTGCTACAGGCGAGACAGGAGCAGCATCTACTGTGACCGGCCCTACGGGTGCAGTAGGCGCAACGGGACCCACCGGTGCCACCGGCGCGACAGGCGCAGCTTCGACTGTTACGGGACCGACAGGTGCTGGTTGGCAAGTTTATCAAACAGCTGGTTATATTTATTATGCGGGTGCCACTGGCTTCAACATGGCAGCTGGTTACCTAGCTATGAATGGAACCGCACCAACTGGTGGTTCCAATATTGGAGTAGGCGCATATGCGTTGGAAGTTGTTACTACAGGTGGATATAATTATGCATTTGGCACTGAAGCTTTATCAAAACTTACAACTGGTAATAGAAATATAGCCGTAGGTTTTCGTGCACTTGGTGGCAGCGATTTCTATTCTGGTGGTGTAACTACCCAGCAACGCAACACTGCAGTTGGTCACTATGCTTTAGCAATAACTACTGCTGACCAAAACACTGCATTTGGAGCTAACGCCGGTTATTATAATACAACAGGTCAACAGAATACATTTGTTGGTTCTTTTGCTGGTTATAGCGCACTAAGTGGCAGTGGTAATGTTGCTATTGGTTATTATTCAATGAATGGCGGCTTCAATGGAGTTGGTATAATAACAGGTACTAATAATATTGCAATTGGTCTAAATTCAATGCGAAAGGTAACATCTGGTAGCCAAAATATTGCTATTGGTGCATCAACTCTTGATAAATTAACAAATGGTACTTCTCAACTTGCTATTGGCGATAACGCAATGCCAGATTTTGTTGGACCATCTGGCCAACCACCAAACGTTGCAATTGGAACTCAAGCATTAAAAGCTCTAACTACTGGTACAGCTAACGTTGCTGTTGGTTATTATGCTGGTCATGATTTAACTACTGGTAGTCGTAACGTTTTATTTGGTGCAAATGCAGGTGAAAAATTAACTACATCAAGTGGTAACGTAGCAATTGGTCAGCTAGCATTAGGTTCAGCAGTTACTGCAGCTAATAACGTTGCAATTGGCTCAGAGGCGTTAAGAAATAGTACAAGTGGTGCTAACAACACAGCACTCGGTGAGTCTTCATTGCTCAATAACACAAGCGGTGGAAGCAACGTAGGTCTTGGTTGGAACACATTGCGCGCAAACACAACTGGCGGTAGTAATACTGCAATTGGTGCAGGAGCATTGCAATCAAACGTAACTGGTTCAAATAACATTGGTATCGGAAATGGTGCTGGACTTAATTTAACAGCTGGCAATAACACAGTAGTTGGAACTGAAGCTGGTGGAACATTAACAACAGGTTCTAATAATACTATTGTTGGATACGACGCAGAACCATCATCTGCAACAGTATCTAACCAAGTAACCGTTGGTAACGCTTCAGTTACAAACTTTAGAATCCCTGGTGTTGGTTTTGATATTGACACAAACCGCGCATCAGTAACTGGTTATGCTAAAGTTTCTGAGTACTATGCATCAACTGCACCAGTATTAAAAACAGCAGACTTTACTTTGGCTGATACAGAAAACTATATTATTAATAACGCAGGTGGTAATATAACTGTGACTTTACCATCTGGTACAGAATATATCGGACGCTCAGTAACATTTATAAACCATGTAAACCATAAGATTGTATCGGCATCAAGCAATGTTATTCCGCACAATGGTGGCGCAGCACAAACAGATATTACTGCTGCAAACAATGGAAGATTTAGCACTATAGTGTATGATGGTACCAACTGGTATATAATGGCAACAAACGCATAATTAAATTTACGAAGGAAAACAAATGAAGGAATTCTTTTTCTTGGCTGGAATGCAACGTTCTGGCGCAACTATTATTAGTCAAATATTAAATCAGAATCCAGACATCTGGGTATCGCCGGCAAGTCCATTGTTTAGAATGATGGTCACGCAATCACAAAGCCATAATGAATTAGAAAATATAGATTACAATAGAAGTGCTGCAATAGACGATGTAATTGCAACTATACCGCATGCGTTTTACCAAGACAAGCCAGCCAAGTACATTGTTGATAAGAATCTTAATTGGCCAAGCCCAACAGGTGTAGAAGTTATAACTAAATATATTACTAAGAATGTTAAAATAATATGTCCAGTAAGAAATGTGTTAGATGTTTTAACTTCTTTTGACACAATTATTAATGCTCACCCTGATTCTAAAAAAAACCAAATGGATGAGCAAGTATTGGCTACAACATTTGCAGATAAACCATTAGCAGATAGAAGAGCTGAATTCTTAATGAGACATGATAAAGATGTTTCTTTAAGTTTAAATTTTATGAAGAATGCTTTAGTTCCAGAATATAGGCACTTATTCCACTTTGTTGACTACGATAATTTTGTAACTGACCCAGAGAAAGAGATTAATAAAATATATGAGTATTTGGCAATTGAGAAATACAATCATGAATTTGAAAACATTACTGACAGCTCAGGCATCTCGAGAGAATCTCTTACAGGCATCAAGGATTTACACACGATTCGCCCCACAGTACAAAAAATCTCCCGTAGACCAGAAGACGTGTTCTTGCCAGAAACAATAAGACGTTATTCAGGACTAGAGTTCTGGAGAAACATCTAATGCAGTTAACTGATTTAGTTAATGAATATAATTTCCGCAAGTGTCGTGGTCCAGAGGACGCAACACCAGCAGAATTAGCAGAGGCATTTGCTTTTTTTTGTGAGAACTACGCATTCATTAAACATCCTAACCAAGGACGTATTCCTTTTGTTTTAAGGGACGCGCAAAAAGAAACTGTTGAAGCATGGCTAGGTGAAAGATATACTATAGTTCTTAAAGCACGTCAGATTGGATTCTCCACCCTGGCTGCAGCTTATGCCTTCTGGATTACCTTCTTTTGGCCAGACAGATTCGTAGTTATGCTTTCAAAGACTGAACGTGAAGCTACAAAGCTTTTACAAAAGGCTAAGTATATTTATAAATTTATACCTGACTGGATGAGATTGTCTGGTCCTGAATTATTACAAAATAACGTTTTAAAGATGTCTTTTAATAATGATTCCGTAATTGAGTCAATGCCATCTGCTAACGAGCCTGCTAGAGGTGAATCGGTATACTTGGCTATAATCGACGAGATGGCGTTTTTGCCCAATCCTGAGGAAGCCTGGGCATCAATAGAGCCAATTGCAGACGTAGGTGGTCGTGTAATCTGTCTGTCTACTGCCAAGGGTGAAGGCAATATATTCTTTCAATTATGGCAAGGGTCACAAAATAATACTAATAGATTTAAAGGCATATTCTTTCCATGGTCGGCATCTGGTCGTGACCAAGCCTGGTATGACGCGCAAGCTGCAGAACTACCACCATGGCAGTTGCACCAGGAATACCCGTCAAATCCTGAAGAAGCCTTTATTCGTTCTGGCAGACCAGTATTTGACATTGACGCTTTAAATAGATTTGAAACATCAATTCCTAAAAAGGGTCATAATAAAAAACTTTCAGACATGAGAAACTCATACATGTTTGACCAAGATGGTGGACCGTTATCTGTTTGGCAGCTTCCACAGGCTGGAGCCAGATACGTGATTGGTGCTGACGTTGCTGAAGGATTGGCTAGAGGCGACTACTCTACTGCTCATGTTATTGATGCTAAGTCCGGTGTTGTGGTAGCCCACTGGCATGGACACGTTGACCCTGACAGGTTTGGTGAAGAAGTCCTTTATGCCCTTGGATTCTTTTACAATGAGGCATTGGTTGGTGTTGAGTCCAATAACCACGGTTTAACAACTCTAACTGCTTTAAATAAATCTAATTATCATAATCTTTATAGACAGCGCAGACTAAACCAAAGACACGCAGAAGCCACAGAAACATTGGGTTGGCGCACAACAACATTGACAAAGCCACTGGCAGTAGATGAACTAAACGCTAATATTAGAGACGGCGTCCTAGATATACGCTGTGAATACACCATTGCTGAACTTAAAACCTTTGTTCGAGACGACAATGGCTCAACCCATGGTTCCCCACACGACGACAGAGTTATGAGCCTAGCCATTGCCAACCAGATGCTCAAGTATGTCTGGCTGCCAGAATACAGCCCTAAGTCTGATGCTCCATGGGGTACTCTAAACTTCTTTGCCGCCAAAGTCCAAAAGCCTGCTCCCAAAAAAGAAAGATATACGATAGGCGAGTTTAACTGGTATAATGATTCAATGTAAAGAAAATTTCTATTAATAGGGACTTATATGCAATGCACTAACTGTTCGAAAGAATTAAAATCAGAAAATGACTTAAAGCGTGAGATTTGCTTTGCATGTCACGTCAAAGGCATTAGATTTGGCTTTGTGGGTGTTGAATATGGGCAATCTTCGTGGAATAATTCCACCATTAAGGAAACACAAGATATGTATGCAAAGATGCCAAATGTTGAAAAAATTAGCACAAGGAAAGAGCTAATCTAATGGAATGGCTAGTGCCGGTAGTGGTTGCTGTTATTGGTGGACCACTAGTTGTTGTAGTCCAAAGCCTTAGAAAAGAAAACACTAGCCAGCATGCTGAAGCTAGAGAACTATTAAAGATGGTTGCTGGTAAGGTAGATAAGGTTGATGACAAATTAGATAATCATATTTCGTGGCACATGGCAAAAACAAGAAGAAAGAAAATTGATGAAAAAGAATAAAACTAAACCAAAATTTGGTATAATGATTGCTATTACTGAAAGCCCAGTAGGCGCGGCTTATAAAAAAGCTGAAAAGAAATTAAAGGGCAAAAACAAATAATGCCAAAGCATGTTCTATACACAATGTATGGTCCGTTATATCGTTGTATTGAATGTGCGGCCTTCACAAGTTCTGAAGAACATGAGTGTGAAACTCAGTCCTTTGTTTATACAGAAGAAGAATTCCAAGCAATAAAAGCAGCTGAAGAAGCTAAGATTAACAAAAACTAAAAAGAAAGCAAAAGGTAAATAATGTTATTACAAAGACAAAAGACTTATTCATATGATGGTTCAGGTGGCGCATATAACTTTCCAGCTGACTGGTTCCCAACCGGCTGTGCTGGTTATGACACAATAGCAGTAACCATTGTGGCACCTGCTGGCTTTATTGGAAAAATTTCATTCTACGGTGGTGCAGGAGCTAACGAGGAATCACCAGCTCTTTGGTCACTTAATGACGCAGAAGATGCTTCATTGGTGTCTCAAGTAGAAACTGTAACTGGTGCAACCCCATCAGCATTTAATAAAAACTTTAGAGGTAGCATTGCTGGATTAGCAGAGTTTGGCGTGTATTTTGCAGACCCATCAACTTTTGTTTCTGTAGTAGGTACAGTTACAGTTTACCTCGGTTTCTACGCAAGCGCTAAATAATGCCAGGTAATCCAAAATATCCAGCACTTCCTTCAACAACAACTAAGAATTATACTTCTAGAAAGAAGAAGAAAAATGGCGGCAAAAAAAAGTAAACCAGTTTGGGAAAAGGCGCGTCCTAAGTCATTAGGTAAACCTAAGAAACTTACTCCAGCACAAAAGGCATCAGCTAAAGCTGCAGCTAAAAAAGCAGGACGTCCTTATCCAAATCTTGTAGACAACATGAGAGCTGCTAAAGGTAAGTAGTGGCTAAAAAACTTACCGTTGCACAAAAATATAGTCAACTAAAAAAGCATACTGAAAATGCTGGTATGAAAGTAATGGAGAAAGACGGCAAGATTGTCGTATCTCGTAGAAAGAAAAAATAATGGCTAAGACTCCTGCATGGCAAAGAAAAGAAGGAAAGAATCCTAAAGGTGGATTAAATGCTAAAGGTCGCGCATCTGCAAAAGCTGAAGGCATGAATCTTAAGCCGCCAGTATCTGCCAAGCAAGCAAAGAAGTCACCAAAGGCCGCAGCAAGAAGAAAATCCTTCTGTGCTAGAATGGGTGGCATGCCTGGACCAATGAAGGATGCAAAAGGAAGACCAACCCGCAAAGCGTTGGCACTAAAGAAGTGGGATTGTTAATATGGCACGCGAATCAAATTATAATAAATTATCAAGCTATAGAAAAAATATAGATTACTCCAGCAGATGGCGCGAAGGTGAAAACTATGACCAACTCTGGCAAAGGCTTATTAACCTTTATCGCGGTAAACAATATCGTGGCTATTCAACTAGCGATAGACTTCTTGTAAACATTTCTTTCTCAACTATTAATACATTAGCTCCTGCTGTTTCTATTGGTCGTCCAAAGATTAATGTTAATCCACGTAGACCAGAAGATGCAGATAAAGCTATTTTAACTGAATCTATTATTAACTATTGGTGGCAGCATTATGGTTGTCAGCCAGAGTTTCAGCGCTCAGTAAAAGACTATTTGATTATTGGTCATGGTTGGGTTAAAACTGGTTATAGATTTATTGAAGAAGCAAAGCTTGATGACATTGAATATTCAGCAGATGAAGCTGCCGGCCCAGAGACAACTGATGATGTTGAATCTGAAACAATCATCAGAGAAGATAGACCATTCTTAGAGCGCGTTGACCCATTTGAAATGTTTGTTGACCCAGATGCTACTTGCATGAGTGACATGCGCTGGATTGCGCAACGTACTCGTCGTCCTTTAAGGGATGCAAAGATTGATAAGCGTTATGATGCCGCCGCAAGAAAAGAACTAAGTCCATCATCTTATCAAAAATATGGAAATGTTAATAATGGAAACATGTCAACACAAAATGCAGCTGGTTCTAATCCAGATGAAGCATATTGCGACATCTATGAATATTATAATATTGATACTGGTGAGATGTGTGTATTTTCTAGCTCAGGTGGAGACAAGTTCTTAATTAAACCAATTAAGATGCCATATGTGTTTGGTCATCCATTCTTTATGTTGCGCAACTATGAGATTCCTGGATTCTTTTATCCAATGGGAGAACTCGAAGCAATTGAACCACTGCAGTACGAATTAAACGAAACTCGTACACAAATGATGTTGCACAGAAAGCGTTACAGCCGCAAGTGGTTGTTCCAGGAATCAGCATTTGATGATGATGGTCGTCAGGCTTTAGCATCAGATGAAGATAACGTTATCGTTCCAGTTAAGACTGGTGAGAACTTAAATAACGTTGTTGTTCCAATGCCGGCTTTAATTAACCCACCTGAATTTTATAATCAGTCAACTTTAATTCAAAATGATATTGACCGTGTGTCTGGTGTGTCCGAATACCAGCGTGGTTCTATTCCAGAGACTACTCGTACCGCCCGCGAAGCATCAATCATTGCTGAAGCTGGTAACGCTAGAGTATCTGAAAAGCTTGTACAAATAGAAAATGCTATAGCACAATGTGCTTCTAATCTTATAATGCTAGCTCAACAGTTTTTAACTGGAGAACAGACTGTAAGAATAATTGGCACTGAATCTGCTCCAGTTTGGCTAACATTCGATAAAGATTATATATCTGGTGAGTTTGACTTTAATGTTGAAGCAGGTTCTACAGCTCCACGTAATGAAGCTTTCCGTAGAGATATGGCACTCCAGATAGTTTCAGCAATGCAACCATTTGCCCAAGCTGGACTTGTAAACTTGTCAAAGTTGGCAGAATATGTATTGTCGCAAGGATTTGGAGTAAAAGACCCAGGTTCATTCCTGCAACAAGCTCCACAACCGCAAGGACCAGAAGGTATGCCAATGTCACCTGACCAAGCTGCTTTAGAAGGACAGGGTTTGCCACCAGGTATGGCCCCAGACCAAATGGCAGCAATGGAAGCAGAACAAGGTGGCATGGAGGGTTTACCTCCTGAATTAATGGCTGCTTTAATGGGTGGACAGGGTGGTCCGCCACAAGCTGGACCAGCACAAGGTGGAATAGAAGGATTACCACCAGAAATATTGGCCGCATTATTAGGTGGACAAGGTTTACCACCTGAAGCTGCTGCACCACCAACACAAGAATTGCCACCTGAATTAGCTGGTTTGCCACCTGAACTGCTACAAGCATTATTGGGTGGACAATAAAAGATAGGTAAAGAAAATATCTATAGTGTAGGCTTAATGCTTATATTAGGAATAACCAACGAAGGATAGGACTCCATCAATGACAGATAATAATAATATTGCTAACCCTGAAAACGTAGTTGACCCCGCCGCAAACGGACAAGTTGATGAAGTGACAGAGGTCGTAGCAGAAACTCCAGAACAAGAATTAGATTTATTCGACTATACAGAGATTGCTGACAAGGTCATCAAACTCCAAGTAGATGGCGAAGAAGTAGTAATTCCAGTAAAGGAGGCTCTAGCTGGGTATCAGCGTCAAGCGGATTATACTCGTAAGACACAGGAACTCAGCGAACAAAGAAAACAAGTTCAGTACGCTAGTGCATTAGCAGAAGCTCTGCAAAATGACCCAGCTGCTACCTTGCAGTTGCTGCAACAGCAATACGGTGTAGCCACTCAACCTCAAGAGGATGAATGGATGGACCCAGCTGAACAGCAACTTCGACAGTTAGAGCAACGAATTCAGGCTTTCGAGCAATCTAAAGCTATGGATGAGTTAGCTAAAACTATTGATTCTTTGCAAAGCAAATATGGTGACGACTTTAACGCTGATGAAATCGTAGCCAAAGCTCTAGCAACAGGTTCGACTGATTTAGAGGCAGTCTTTAAACAGATTACCTTTGATAAAGTTTATTCTAAAGCCTCCGAGGCAGAGAAGAAACTAGCACAAGAACAATCTAGAGTTGAGGCAAAACGTTCAGCATCAGTGGTTTCTGGTGGCTCTGCCAACAAAAATTCAGCCGCACCAAAAGCTGCTAAACCAACGTCAGTCTTTGAGGCCTTTGAACAGGCTAAGAAGACGTTAAATTATTAACCAAACAACAACAAACAGGAGATATTAACATGGCCGGTAATCCCGACTTTAATTCACTGTTATCAACTACGTTGCAAAACTACCAGCCAACGCTGGTTGATAACATTTTCAAGGACCTTGTCCTTCTTAACCACCTTAATGAGCGCGGACGTGTCCGTGTTGAAGAAGGCGGCACCCAAATCATAGAACCATTGATGTACGCAGTAAACGATACTGTTTCGACATACCAGGGCTACGATGCAATTGACCTTACCCCACAGGAAGGCATCACTGCTGCTGAGTACGACTGGAAGCAGATGGCTGCTTCTATCGCAATCAGCGGTATTGAAGAAGCAAAGAACCGTGGCACCGAGGCAATCATCAAACTGTTGAATGCTAAAATCATGCAAGCTGAAATGTCGCTTAAGACAACTCTTAACGAGCAGCTTTATGGTTCAGCATCAGCTGGAAGCGACTTCAATGGTCTTGGTAACATAGTTGCTACCCAGAACAACGTAGTCGGTGGCATTGATGCTAACACTAACGTATCACCAGATGGAACCAAGTGGTGGAACCCAACACAGGGAACCACGATGGGTGCAACACTTGCACTTCATAACATGGCTGACGTATACAACCGTGCTTCAAAGGGCTCTGATGTTCCTGACCTTATCATCACGAACACCAGCTTGTTCGAGAAGTATGAGTCACTGTTGACTAACCAAGTTCGTTACCAGGACGTTGCTAAGGCAAATGCTGGTTTCCAAAACTTGATGTTCAAGCAGACACCAATTGTGTTTGACCTTGAATTGGCAGTTGACACATCCGATGCGCCGATGTACTTCCTTAATACGAAGTACCTCAAGCTCACCGGCTTGAATGGTTACTGGTTCACCACCACAGACTTCATGAACGGCACTGTAGCTGGCGTTGACGCCCGTTACGCCCTCGTGTTGGCCTATGGTCAGTTGACCTGCAGCAACCGTCAACGTCAGGGTTACTTGACAGCAGACGCTAGCTACGCGTAATAGCTAAAGATGTAGTTGGTGCTGGGAGTTTAAAGGTTGTCATCCTTCGGGCAACTCTCCCAGTGCCAGCTATTTATAAAAACAAAAAACAAATTCTAATTAATAAAAACATTAGTTAGGTATCTGCCGAAAGGCAAGGAGACATACAACTATGGCAACAAATAATAAATTCATCGTAGAACGCACAAACGTTCTCGCAGCTGACGTAACGGTCGGCGTTTCATACGCAGCACTTGATTCAGGTGACTTTGGTTTCTATGGCAAAGCTGGAGAAACATACGAGTTTGATGCTCGTATTGCTTACTCGGCAGCCGCAGCAACTGACGGAGCAGCCTTTTCAATTACTGCATCTGCAACCCCAACAGCAATTGCATTCATTTCAGAATACAATACTGATGCAACAACAGTTGTTCGCACAGCTGCTGTAGCAATTGACACTCCAGACCATGGTTCAGCTTCGGTTGCACTTGCAACTGGTTTGAACCAAGCATTTATTCATGGTGTAATCACACCATCAGCAGATGGCTTCATTGGAGTTAGCGGCATCGCAGAAAACGCAAGCACCATTATAGCAAAGGGTGGAATCTCCACCATGAACTGGAAGCGCATTTTTGTTGGCGACAACGATTAATCTAGCTACCTAGGACACGTGCCAGCAGGGGGTAACCTCTGCTGGCATGTTCTACAATTAAGATACTTTTAACGAAGGAGACAAATATGAATAAAGAATTCCAAAGCCAAAGCCAGGGATTAGCTGGCACACAACCATATGGATATGTAGAAGGAGCTCGCCATGTGGGTAACGGTCGTTTAGCTTATCACGGCTCGGGTGTAGAGATTGCTCCACCATCAGGTATTGCTTACGGTGGCGTACATTATAAGCGTGGTTTATGCCAAGCAATGAATAAAAAAGAAGAAGAATGCAAGGCACCAAAAGCAAAAGGCACAGACTATTGCATTGGTCATTTGAACGCACTAAACAAACTTGGTGAAAAAGAAGAAAATAATAAAGAGACTTCTCCAGAATAGGAAGTAAAAAATGGCTATAAACTTTTCTAATGCTAACCTTACGCTTGCGCAAATGCGCACGTTTGTTGGCGAACTTTCTGACTTAGATATTGGCTTTGATGAAAATGACGATATCTCAACAGACCTTGTTAATGGTTTTATTAAAGAAGGTTTTCAAAAAGTTGTAGCCTTAAGTAATCGTTGGCCGTATTACCAAACAACTTATACTTTTACAACTACTGCAAATCAAAGAGCATATGCAACATTTGCTCAATTTCAACCATCATCAGGAACACCAAAAGCAATTACTGATATATCACAAATAACTGCAGTTGTTAATAATGGTCCATCAGCTGGTAACAATGGTCAAGGCAATGCCTTAATATATCAAGACCAAGCAAAGTGTGAATCAATTTGGGTTGGTAGTCAAGACCAAGCAGATATTCCAGCATACTTTTCTATATGGGCTGACCAGTTAAATCTTTGGCCAAAACCTAATGATGTTTATGCTATTACTCTCAGAGGTTTTCGCAACCCATCCTTAGAATGGATGCAAGATGAAAACGACCCAATTGATATTTCGCCACAATTGCAATTGCCACTAGTTAACTATGTTATGGCTCGCATCTTCCAATTCCAGGAAGACCCAGAGATGGCCAATGAATATATGCGTAGCTTTGAAAGAGGCATCGCAATTATTCAAGGAAACCTTACCGCTCCATCAAGCAACCGTCAACTTATTATGTCTGGTGGATTGCAACTTAGCCAGTATGACTGGTGGTGGTCGGATGCTTCAAATATGCGCGTATTGCCAGGTAGTCCAAACCCACTTGGAGTAGCATTCTAAATGGCCCAAATTCTTTTTGACCAAGTTAGAGATTTTACTGGTGGCTTAAACTTTCGTGCTGACCAATTTCAGCTAGCAAAGAATGAATCACCATTTATTCTCAATCTTGATGTAGACCCACGCGGTGGCGTATTTAGCCGCGCTGGCTACAAAAAGAAACACACTACACAAGTTAGTGGTAACTGGAATCCAAAAGGATTATTTAACTACAAAGATAATTCAACACCAAGAATAATATTAAACACAGGAAAAGAAAATGCAACAGATGGTAAAGTTTATCAATCATCTGGTTCTAATTTTTCTACTATAGAATATTCTGCTGGAAACGACCTTGCAGTAAAGTCAACTAATGGTGCAAGCGTTACACAATGGCTTGATGTAATTTACATTGCTCTTGGCAAAGATGCAACACAAATGTATAAATGGGATAATGCCAATACATACGCAACAGCCTTACTAGCATCTGGTCCAACATGGCAGCCATATCAAAACCCAGTTGGTGGTTATATGCCACGCGCAGAACTTGTAAGAGCGCATGCCAATAAACTATTTGTAGCTAATACAAAAGAATTAAATGATGATGCTACACCAACTCTAGTTGACCATCCTAATAGAATTCGTTGGTCACATGAAAATTCACCAGAGAATTGGTTTCAGGATGACTATATTGACATTGTTGCTGGTGGTGAAGGCATTCGTGGACTTGCAATAGTTGATGGACAGTTATTAATATTTAAACCTAAAGCAGTTTATTTGTTAATGGGTTATGATGTTGATTCATTTCAGCTTGTAGAGCTTTCTACAACTGTAGGAATTCAATACCCACAACATGTAGTTGAAGGTGCTGGTGGAGCATACTTCTTTGATTACCCAGCAGGATTGTTATTTTATAATCGTAATGGAATTCAAGATTTGTTTAGCCGCTTAAAACCAGTTATTGATACCAATAGAATAAATGCTAATAGACTATTTGATTTAACTTTGTCTTTTGTTAATGATAGATTATGGATGTCAGCTCCTTTTGATATTAGAAATACTGGAAGTGCAGTTGATTATCCTAATATGAATTTTATATTTGACCCATCAATTGGTCAAAGTGGCGCATTCACAATGTACCAATCAGCAGCATGGTCAAACGATGCAACACCAAATTCAATATTTCCATATGGATTATTGTCTGGTTGTGACTGGACAGATGATGATGGTGAAATTTGGCATCTAATGGTTCATCCAGATGAAAACTTTAAGTATGTTATGTATATAGATGAATTTGATTATTCAGACAACATTGTACAAAATCAAACTGATGATATTTTAGAGGGTAATGGACTAGGTGATTTTACTACAAACTATACTACTTCATGGTTTTATGATGACCGTTATGTGCAAGATAAAACATTTGTAAGAAGCTTGTATGTTGTTCGTCCAGTAGATGAAAACACACAAATAACTGTTAATGTTTATCATGATTTTAATACTGAGTTGATAACAACAAGTCATATAATTGACTTAATGCCAGTTGTTACTGGTGGAGTTTTTGGAACTGGAATTTTTGACATTTCTACGTTTGGTGAAAGTGACCTTAGAGAAGGTATTCAAAGAGGTGGTAGACTAAAAAGAGCTAAAGCTACACAACTAGAGTTTGTCGGCCCAACAGGCGCTACGACTGGTACGGTTGGTAGACAATGGGGATTAAATTCAATCGCATACAAATTTAAGAGAAGAAAAGTAAGGAGCCAAAAGTAATGGCAACATTAAGTGGATTAACCGTTTTTGCACCGGGTGACGTAATTAACTCAAGCCCGATGAATCAAAACTTTAACGTAATAAAAACATTTGTTGAAAACTTATCAGCTGGAGCAAACTTTGATGCCGGCGCAATCAACTCAGAAGATATTGCAGGCTCTGCTATAATAGAAGGCAAGATTGCAAATGGAGCTGTAACTACAGGAAAGCTTGGAACAAGTTTAAGTTTAACTAGTCCAAACATTAACAACGCAACTGCAACATCAATTGCCGTAACACTTAATGTCGTTTATCATATTCAAACAAATGCAACGGCTGGTGCATATACCTTAGTATTAGCTGATGATGGCAAGATTGTAGAAATGAACAATGGTTCTGGAACAACATTAACAGTTCCTTTAAACTCATCTGTAGCCTTTCCAGTTGGTACACAAATAACAATCTTGCAAACTGGCACAGGTCAAACAACTGTTGCTGGTGCCACAGTTGGTGTTACGATAGACGGAACACCTGGATTAAAACTACGTACACGATGGTCAGCAGCTACTTTAATTAAAAGAGCAGAAAACACTTGGGTACTAGTGGGAGACTTGAGCGCCTAATGCCAGTATCAATCGGGGGACTTGCAGCTGGTGGTTCAATTCCAGGCATACCAACAATTGGTACTGCCACTGGCGGCGATACTCAAGCCACAGTTACTTTTACTGTACCTACTTATACTGGTAAAGGTGGTGCCGTTGTCTATCGAGCATTGTCTACTCCAGGAAGCGTTGCGGTAACTGGGTCAGCATCTCCGATAACAGTTACCGGCTTAACTAATGGCGTTTCTTATACTTTTCAAGTAAGAACAGAAACTTCTTATGGAACAACTAGTGCTTATTCTAGTGCTTCAAACGCTGTAATACCAGTTGCTCCACCAGTTCCACCAAACTTTCCACCAGACTTTCCACCAGACTTTCCACCAGACTTTCCACCAGTGTTTCCACCAGCTTGTACATCCTGCAATCAATATCTATCTGGTAACCAGTTGTTTAAGTGCGGATGTGAAGATATACGTGGTTTTTCTAAACAAAAATATTTCTTGCGTGAATATTATACAACAGTCGGCTGTGAGCCAGCCGGTTGCTCACCGTGTGTTTGTGTTGATTATGTAGATTCACTTTGTGTGCAAACTAATGAAGACTGTTCCCAATAGTGTAGTATAATATTATCGAAGGAGTAATATGACAGAAAATAAAACAGTTAACTTTGCTTTTGTTTGCGATGAAGAAGTAGCATGGATATTAAGTATGCCTATTTCTTTAGAACTTCCAATAGCAGTAATGCAGTCAAATCCAACAATTGTTGAGTTTGATGAAAACGAAAATATACAAATGGGTGATTCTTACAAAGAAGGAAAGTTTATTAAGTCATGACATCAGCTTGGCAAAAGTATAAAGAAAAGCTTGGAACTACAAGACCATGGGATGTTATTAACCCTAACACACCAAAGGTAACTGAGGAAGTAGCAAATAATCGTATGACCATATGCAGGGAATGCCCTGAGTTAATTAAAGCAACTAGTCAGTGTAAACAGTGTGGTTGTTTTATGAACGCTAAAACAAAGATAGAAGCAGCAACTTGTCCTTTAAAAAAGTGGTAAGATGCAACAAATAATAACTACAAATTATACCGAAGGAAACTAATGAATATTGATATCATTACAATAGATGACCCTAGATTAGGGATTAAGATTTATAAATCTGCAATTGATAAATCAATTGTTAAAGAATTAAATGATGTTTTAATCGATAGTAAACACCCAACATTTAAATGGAGTGAAGCTCTTGTTGGATATAACAAAAGAATGCCAGGATACAGAGATTGTTTTGACTGCAAAATAGGTTCTGGAAATGTAGATTTAATTCCAAATGAACTTTCTATTTTAAAAGATACTTATTTTAAATGTAAAGAAATAATTACAAGTTGTGTAAATCATTATTCTGAATCTCAAAATATAAAAATGGATTATATGGAAGCAATTAACTTTGTTAAATACGAACCTGGTGAACACTTTTCTTCTCACAGTGACCATGGATTTAGTTATGTTTGCACCGTGTCTTCGGTTATGTATTTAAATGATGACTATGAAGGTGGGGAATTAGAGTTTACAAAACTTGGTTTTAAAATTAAACCTGAAGCTGGAGATATTGTAATATTTCCATCAACTTATATTTTCACACATGCATCGCTGCCAGTTATTTCTGGAACCAAATACTCAGCGGTAACCATGTTTGATTACAATGATAAATGGCACAAGTATCATGCCCCAGAGGCTCCAAGCCAGTTACCACCAACATTTCATCCTAATTTTATACATGGCGGCTCAAAAGTATAATTTATTAGGTAATATTTACGTAGTATTATAGGAGATTTAATTTATGGCATTTGACCCAACAATTTATGAGGCGGCTAGAAGAAACCTTTTTGACCAGTACTCACAAGAAGCAGCACTTAATGCTTATCAACGTTATTTGGCTGAAACCCGTGGGCAAAGGCCAATACTACAACTAGAAGAAGCAGCCTTTGGTAGAACTGCTGCTGGTGGATTGGGCGAAGTTCCAAAGTTAACATCATCTTATGCCCGTAAAGGACTACAGGGCATGAACGTACGTTCAGGTGTTTATAAACAAGCCTTAGAAAATTATGCTAAACAAAGAGAACGTAATTTAGGCTACGCTAGAGAAGATTTATCTACTGGTTTAAGGGGCTTTGAACTTGCTGGTACACAAGCTCAAAGCAGATTAGACTCAGGTTTAAGTGATATTGAAAGAACCAAAGCAAGACAGATAGCAGAGGATGCGAGAGCACTTCTGCAGTTAAGGTAAAACATTTATGGCATTTTGTGACGATTATCCAGACCTTTGTGGTGGTGCTGCTCCCGAAAGCGCTGCAGATAGATTAGCTTTTGATAAAGCTAAATATGCAGACGAATTAAGACAGGCAGAGGCTTCTTTAGCTAGAAAACAAGCTGGCGCTAAAGCTCAAGAAGATTATTTAAAAACACAATTTGGGTTAGGTATACCAAAAGTTATTAGTGGTGAAATTGACACACAGGAAACAACTGGTAAAAGTTATATTGGTACACAGTATACAAATCTGTTGAATGAATTAAGAAAGCGCAAAACTGCAGGCGAAGGCGCAACTAGAACTGGTTATTCTAACTTGATGAATTATCTTGCTAGAAATCAACCAACCGCATTTGCTCAAGCACAGCGTGCACAGCCGCAGGTTGCACAATCTGGTCTTACTCAATACATGGCAGGCCAGGGTGTAAGCCCAGGTGTTGCGCAAGAAGCAGCAAACGTTGCTAATGTACAAGCTGCTGGTGGTGCCGCAAACTTTAATTCATTGTTAAATGTACTTGCCGCAAGAGAACAAGCAGGACAGCAGTCACGCGAATCAGAAGCTAACATGGGATTGAGTAGTTCGCTCGCTAATTTAGAAGCAATCTATGGTCAAGGTACTGCTAGTTTAGAATCAGCACAACTTGCTGCATTGCAAGAACTTGCAACTACAATTAGTAACGCTAGACTACAAGCACAACGTGAGGTTTCAGCTAGAGACCAAGCAATAAAAGATGCATTGGCTGCTCTTTACGGTACTGGATATCTTGCTGATTCAACCAAAACTGATACAGACAAAAAAACTTTAACTCCATTGCAGCAATTAGCAGCTATACCAGTTAAAGCATCTAACACTGCACTAAAAAAGAGAATAGCTGATTTTACTGCAGCTAATCCAAACGCAACCGCAGCACAGGTTCTAGCCGAATTTGAAAAACTTGGCAAGAAAATAAAGTAGGAACTATGGCATCTAAAATAACTCAAAGACTAATAGCCGCAGGTGCTAGTCCAGAACGTGCTCAAGCATTTGAAACACAATACTTGAATACACAATTAAGAAAAACAGGACAACGCAGAATTGAAAAAAGCGATTTAGAAAATACTTTTGACCAAGAATTGGCAGCTATTGTTATAGCTACATATCCTACCTTGTATAGACCTCCAACTGCTGACAGTGACGATTTTATTCCTTACATGAAATCACTTGTAACCCCATTAGAATTTAAAAAAATTGAAAACAAATTACAACCAACAAACAAAGAAGACCTTTATATAAGGTTTGCACCTGAGTACGCAAGAGCAGCAAAAAGTACAGAACCTTTTTATAGAGGCCTTATAAAACAAATAAAAGCAGGAAAAACTTCTGGTGAATTAGAAACTATCATAAGAGAAAATGCATTAAAATATCCGGATAACTACATAACGACTAATGCAGACTTTTTAGTAAAAGAAGCAAACACAATATACAATGATTATGTTTCTGCAACACCAAAAGTAGAAGACGCATACACGACCGCTGCTGATGTTAATTCGGCCATAATTTTAAGGGCTTTACCACCAGCTGCAAAAAAATATTATGAATTTCAAATAGTTGACCCTTCATATAAATGGGGAACAAAAACAGATTACGATGCAAAAACAATTAGTATTGAAACATACCCAGCCATTGAAAAAAAGATTCCAAATCTTTCAACGCTTAAACAAATGAAATTTACTCCAGCAAGTAGTTATATGAAGGATATAGGTGCAGAGGGCTTAAATGAAATTAGGAATAGAGCTGATTCAGAGTTAGGCAAAGTGCTTGAAGATTTTAAAAGTGACCCACAAATAAGTACTCCTCAAAAATTAGAGTCAACGTTTAGAAGAGCGTTGGCTAAAAAATAATGCCACCAAAAGCTGACCCTAATCCCGTAAGGCGCATTCCAATTAAGAGTTCGACAACGCCTCCGCCGACGCCGACGACGACGGTGCCATCAAATAAACTTCCAAACCCGTTTTCCGACATTGAAGATTCAACTGCACTCTTGCCAGAGGCGTTTAATGAGGAAAAATATAAAGTAGCTCTTCCGCCTAAACCAGTATATAATACTCCTGCAGTACAAAAAGCGATAGACGAATTAGCAAAAAAGATAATAAGCGCAAGAGAAGCAGGAGCTCCTCCTGATAGAATAAACGAAATATTATATCCAACACAACGCAAAGAAAAACAAACAGGTTTTAAGGGATTTTTAGAAAAAGCAGTTGGTTTTGATATAATCCCAGATAAGATACCTCTTACAAGATTCTTGCCTTTTCGTGGTGATACTAACATTGGAACTCCTGGTCAACTTGACATTAAACCAATTAAATCACTTGTTATTCCTACAATTGCAACTTTACAAACTGCTGGACGCACAATAGTATCAGCCAACGAAGAAGCTATTCAATGGTTCAAATCCAGAGTGTTGAATAACAACGAAAGACAACAAACTTATACGGCTACTGATTATATACCAGTAAGCCAATATACAGGATTGCCAATTGCAAAACCAGGTGATGCAGTCATAAGCAATTGGAGAGACATATCCGCTGCCGTAATACCAGGTATAGAAAAAGCTACCAATGAAGCTGAAGCTATAGCAATACAAGATAAATATGTAAAAGAATATGCAAGAACTGAAGCAGGCGGTTTTGGTGATATCGTAAGAGCGATGAAAGATTTTAGTTACAGTGCTTCGGATAATCCTTATGTTCCAGAAACTGGTAATCCAATTATTGATGGTGTTATAGACTTTAGTTACGACTTAGCTTTAGACCCAACTACTTATGCCTCATTTGGAGGTAGTGCGTTTGTTAAACCTCTTCCAGGTGGAGTATCAGCAATAACAAGTGCAACAAGTAAAGCAGTTGCTGCAGCAACCAGAAGAGAAGCAGCAAAGATTGCTGTTGCAAAAGCAGAACTAAACCTTGCCAGAGTAGTTGAAAGTGGTGTTGTTAGTGCAGGAGGTAAAGCAGCAGCAGAAGCAGCTTTAAAGAAAGCACAACTTGCAGCAGCTGAAACAACACAGGAAGCTTTTAAAGAAGCAGCAGCTTTAGCACCAAAAAGAGAATTTGGTCGTGAAGCAAGAGAGGCATTAGCTGCTGATATTGCCAGTGCAAAAGTAGCTGCAGAACAAATAGTTATAAATCCAGCATCAACACAAGCGCAACTAAAAGTTGCAAAAGATGCTCTTATAGTATTGACTAACGAATTAATCAGAGATGTAGCAGCAAAAGGTTATTCAGCAATTAGAGGAGAAGCGGCTAACGTTCTTGGTGTAAGAAGCGGTATGCGCATTGGTTTACCGTTTGGAAAAAAAATAACAGTACCCTCTTTAACACAAGCAGGTTTAGATAAACTTGGTTCTCCATACGTAGTAAGACTTTCGGATATAGCAGGACAAGGTTTTGCTAATACTAGAGTAGTTATGTTCCGTACGCTTGATGGTTTAAAAGAATCTTTAAATTATATTATACCTCCAGGAGCTGGTAGTAATTTTATATCAGACACGTCCATTCGTACAATGCGAAAAGAATTGTCAAAAGGAAAACTTGCAGCTGATGTAGCAAAAGATTATGTTCAGATATTAAGCGCAGACAAAGCTGCTCGCGCTGCAGCCAAATCTGCTACTGTAAGCAGCGGTGCTGTGGTAAATAAAGTTGTTCGTGGAGAAAAAGGTAGAGTACTTGATTCCATAGGAGAAGCTCTTGTAACACCTAGGTCTCAATGGAGTTCTAAGGGTATTGTTTTAGATGCCGCTCAACAAAAAGCTTACGACGAATACATGGCAGCGTTAAAATTCTTTGCTAAAGAAGCTAATAGCAAATCTGCTGTAGTTGGTGCAAGAGCAATACCAACTGCAATTGATTCTATTCCAAAAATAAAAAGTGCAGCAGCGCTTGAGTGGGCTGCTAAAAATCCAGAGTTAGTAGGTAGAACTGCTGATGACCTGGGTGTAGATAAAACGTTTTTTACTGGGCCTTATGTAAAAACTCCTCAATTTGCTAGAGGCAAAACTTTTCTTGGCACAACTTTAAATGGTACTGAATCAATTACAGATTTAAATATTATTTCAAATAGAGTATTAGGTTTTGATTTTTTTGAAACAAATGCCGCTAAAGCATTAAGTAGTTATGCAACACAGCATGCAAGGTATATGTCTTTTTTAGAAGGCATAAAAAAACTAATGGACATTAATCCAGGAGCAGGAGCAACAGCACTTGACGTTCAATCTATTCCAAATATAGTAACTACTCTTACTAAACGCCCTGGTTCAGTTGATGATAGCCTTGGTTCTCTTAATAGAACTCTTTCTTCATTTATGAATCCAGACAAATTGCGAGCATGGAATTTTGATGATGTACTTAAAGTAAGAGGAGAATTAGAAGAACTTGGTGATAAATTACGCAATACAGATAAATTAAACGTTGAGGCGTTTGATGAAGCTGTGTTAAATATAGATGAAAAAGTTGTTGAAATTAATAGATTAATAGATGCTAAATTAATTGACCCAACAATGGCTTCTTTGTTGCAAGCACAAATTGAAGATTTTGCTAATAGCATAGCACTAAGTATAGATAGTGTTAGAAAAGATTTTTTGGTTACTGGTCCAGAAAGATGGGAAAGCGTAAGAAGAACTATATTAGATGGTTTTGCAGTATTAAACGAAAAAACACTACCAGATGTTGCAGCTAAATCAGAAATAGCTGAAATGTTTACAAACTTTCAAAGACTAAAGGACCCAGCGTTTGTTCGTGGAGCAGACGCTTTGTTGGGTGGTTTAAATACTTTCTTTAAATCTTATGCTACGTTAACACCAGGGTTTCATAATCGCAACAGTCTCAGTATGACTTTTCAAGCTATTGCGCAAGGTGCTAATCCTTTAGAATCTTTAAGGGCATTTAAGTTATTTGTTGCTTACAGAAGTTTTTTAAAAAAATATGAAGGAAAAATAATATCAACTAAAGGTATTCCTGGAGAAATTAGTCCGATAACTGTTGGCGCAAAAAAAGCTGATTATACTACATTTGAAAACATTTTTGAAGAATTTATTAAATATGCAAGAGGAAAAGGTTTAATACAACAAGGGGAAGGAAAACTTCTTGATGACGCTTTAACTAGGTCAAATCCAACTGGAGGTCAAGCAGGTGAAATTGCACAAGAAGCTGGATTAGGTAGACCTGGATTTTTTGGAAGAGAAGCAACTGGGACAATTCCTGTTCTTAATAAAATACCAGGCGTGTTGAGAGGAACTCAAGGAGTTTCACGATTGCCAGAAACAGTCATAGAATTTGTAGAAAAAATACCTGGTCTTAAAAAACCATTTCCTGGTTTAATGAAAAAAACGCCTGAACAAATGTTTCCTGTTGAAATGCCATTGATAGGCGGTAAAAGAGTTCCATTTACTGGCTCCACTGTAGCGCAAATGTTTGGTTCACCAATATATGTAGGTCGTTCAACTGGTGAATGGATTGAAGATGCTGGTCGCTTTATGTTTATGTGGGATAGTTTAAAAAAGGGTCTTAGTCCTGATGCAGCTAGCGCAAAAGTAAATAAATATTATTTTGATTATGCTGATATAACTACAGTTAATAAAGTTCTGAAAACCATCATTCCATTTTGGACATTCGCTGTAAAAAATGCGCCTCTAATGATTGAAAGCATGTGGATGAATCCTAGAGCTTATACTGCATTTGGAGCTTTACGAAACAATTTAGAAGACGAAGAAAACACAAGTCCATATATGCGAGAATACAGAAGAGAAGCAGGTGCATTTAAAGTTCCTTTTACAAATATATATCTTCAACCAGACTTTGCATTTCCTGGAGTTGGTGCGCCAGGACTTATCGAAATGTTATTATCAGATAATCCATCACAAATCCTTTCTGGTTTAGCACCAGCAATTAGAACTATTCCAGAAATAAGAGAAAACAAACAATTTTTTAGCGGTGCTCCAATAACAGATGAACGTTCTGCAAGTTCTGAATTCGATAAATGGATGTATGCTGCTCGAGCTAATGGCGCACCACTTTCTTTAATTGGACGTTTTGCTAATTTAACACCAGCTCGCAAGAATAAAATTATGCAAAGTTTATTTGGAACCAAAGGAAAAGTTGGCGACGAACAATTCAATAGAAACTTGCAAATTAATGCTGGTTTAAGTTTATTTGGTGTTCCTGGATTTTTATATACTCCAGACAACGAAGTTTCTGATATTTGGGTTAAGATTTTTGAATTAATAGATGAAACAGATAAAGCTCAGTTCCAAAGAAAAGAAAAAGAAAAAGAAGTTTTGGAAAAAGCAGAAAATAAACAAAAAGAAAATAAAGATACTATACCAACAACAGAAACAACAATACCAGGTTCACTTCCAGACCCGTTTTCAGATATACCATAAGGAGAGAAATATGAATCAAGTAAATAACATACTTCTTAGAATACTTGCAACCTTTGCAGCCTCAGGACTATCAGTCATGGGTGCAGGTGCAATTGCAGGCGTACCATTGTGGAAGGCAGCTGTCATGGCTGGCATTGGTGGCGTAGCTGTGGTAGTCGAAGGATTGTCTCGTGCCTTTTTGGACGACGGCAAATTATCAGTATCTGAGATTAACGCAGTATTTAGCACTGTAGATAAAAAGGCTAAAAAGGTAGATTCAGCAAGCTGATTCGCTCCATCTTAATTTCTTTGGCATTGCTGTTGGGCAGCGCCGTACCTGCACAGGCTTCTAGTGACCCATGTGCGTGGTTAGTGCCGCATCTAAAGAAGTATAATTTACCTGTAAAAGAATTTATTCATATTGCAAAACGTGAATCAAATTGCCGCATTAAAGCAATCAATGCTAAGTATGATAAAAACGGTAAAGTCATATGGACACTAAATAAGAATGGTTCAATAGACAGAGGACTGCTACAAATAAACTCTGTACATAAACAGACAGTACGTCAAGTGTGTAAGGGTGACCTTGATTTATTATTAACTATTGATTGTAATCTAAAGGTAGGTTCTTATCTGTACAATCGATATGGTCTTGTTCCTTGGGCTGGCGCTTCTCGTATGCCTTCCTCCTCGTTGCCAAATACTTTGGATTCGAACCGCCTTCCGGTTCCTCGCTAAACCAATCATCCCATATTGCCATTGGATGGTAACCAAGCTTAATTGCATATTTATCTGCTGTAGATTCTCTTATTAAATAACCTGGTTGTATTAATTTTTTAACAACAGTAATAGATACACCCATGCGCTCTGCCAAGTTAGATAATCCCATATCAGTTTTGTCAAAGCACACTGTATCAATGAGTGCCTTTGCTGGGAACCATATTTTGAATTTAGGTGAACCGCGTAGTTTACCGCTTCTAAGTTTTTTATTTTTTGCCATGGATTAAAGTATACAACTATTAATCACCGTCGTCAAATGGAATGCCCTCGTCATCTAAATAATTTCTTAGATAATCTATAAAGCTTTCGATAAATGCCAACATGTGCATTTGCGATGGGAAATGACCGCCTTGACTCATCGCCCAAGACTCAACTAATTCAACACACATGTCATTAGACAAACCAACATTAACAATTAAGCCATGCTCTGAATCGTAAACAATCTTTTCAGATGTAAGAGATAGTTCTTCTAACTCTACTTCAGAGAATATCTTGCGCGCCCAATCATCAGAACTCATCTAAAATGTAATCCCTCAACGTGGTGTTCATCATTAATAATTCTTTTAGGTTCTTCTCTGCTGCTCTAGTTAATCTCCACGCATGTGGGGTAGACACTCCGCAGCCTGTTACCAAGTTCTTCAAACGTAATCATTTCCCAATAGACTGCATCGATAATAAACTTATCCTGGCCTGTCATTAGTTCCATTGAATCAAGCAGTGCTTCTCTAATTGGATTGGGTTCTTCATTAGAAGGCGCAATGTTTCCTCCTGGCACTGTTTGCATTAACGCTTGAATAAAACTTTCTGGCTTAGTTAAATCAGGCATGCGTTCAATTTCTTCCGTGTCTAACGGAAGTTCACGATAATAAAGAGAACTATCCTTATTACTGTTCATGAACCACATCACGAGCAGCTTTCCAAGCCGTAACAGCTTCTGGAACACTGTCGCCTGCAACATAACGAAGATGCCATGGCTCTGATGGAACTACTTCCCATGAAAAACCAAACTTCTTAACGTTAGCAATCAACCAGTTGAGGCGCTTTGGTTCTGATGCTGAGTGAACGTCAACAGCCAGGCCGAGGTTGTGCTGAGACTTACCAGGCGTGGCAAGCATCGCCATGCCCTTCTTTAGATACCAAGTCTTTCCTTCAAAAGTTTTAGTGCTCTGACCAGGGATTGGTTCAAGCTGGTAGCGCGTAAGAAAACCTTTCTTTTGGCTCTCATAACTACGGTATGTATCACCTGCTGAAGTAGGTTTTAATACTACTCCTTCAGCCTTAGCTGCATCAACCATTGCATTCCATGCATCAGCTGCCAAATGGAACAGCTTGCCACCACCAGTTGCCGGCTTGAGTAACTTATCTGGTAACTTACCAGGCTCTAATCCTTTTAATTCTTTTGGCATTGATACTGGAACAATATAATCCCATGCAAGTTTCTTACTCATTTTTCCCCTTAGTGTCGTAAAGCTCTGAACTCATTAACTTAATCACATCTTCTTCCATTAACAAATAACCCTTAGTTGGGTTAGCACTGTATGGTGCAAATGTTTTCATTGGAATATTATTATTAATTTCTAAATACTTCTTTAGTCTTGCAACTTCAATAACAGAAAAAGCATCTGCACTAAACATGTACACCCAGTACTTAGCTTTAGTTACAGCCAGACCTGATGGCTTCCATTCTTTGTCTCTAGGCTTCTGTTGCATCTCTACAACCATGCGCCCGTTGCGATACATATCGCGCTTGATTTCAAACTTACAATCATCTAATGATTTAATAAATTCCTCAAACAAGTCTTCACCGCTCTTGACCAATAGCCAAGTCACGCTTCCAATTAATCCTTCGTCCTGCTGTTGTGTCCACGTCATGTCCGTGGTTGATAACCCTTAGTCATTGTCGCTCCTTAAAATTTCATAGGTGTAGTGCACTAGTAATGCCGACACCGAAGAAATCAAAGCTATTCTTCTTGTATCCCCACTAAGTGTAATAAATACAACAACCATACCTGCCAAAGTAAATGACAGGCTGGCTGTTATATTAATCAACTTCTTTAACATTAGAAAGATTTAATCGAACTAGTTGTTACGGCACTACCTGCACGCAACTTCTCATTTAATCTTGATTGAATCTCATCATTAGAAAGAATAGGAACTTGTCTGCCGCCCTTTGTTGTTTTGGTTTCTTTAGCGTTAATCGTTGTATCCATGGCGGTAAGCACACGAACAAAGACTTCATTAAATGAATCCATAACATCTGCAGTTGTGCGTAGTTGCATTGAGCTAACCAATTCACCTGCAATCTTTCCTGCTACTTGAACCATAATTGCTTTATCTGCTGACACGCTTTACCTCCTCAGGTATAGTGGTGCCTAACTCTTTAAACACCTTCATTATTTTCTTTTCTGATTTTTCGTACAGTTTTATTAATTTCTTCTTTTGCCATGCTTCTATGGCTTCTAGCTTTTTATCTGTCTCTTCTAATTTATTATAATACATATTTCTTCTTTCTATATAGGCGTTTTTATTTCACTGCTAAACAACGGGTATCTGTATTTAAAACATTAACCTCCTTTGTTTTAAAGGCTTTCAAGGCTTGTTGTAGTTCCCACCAGCCTATATTTGAGTAGTGTTCCCACTCTCGTATAGGATTCTCATCAATAGCTGAGTGTGGATGTCTACCCTCTCCTGCCATAGTAGCGATAAAGATGCCGCCATCCATCAAATTCACATAAGAATTATTAATAATCTTTTTCCATTCAGGGGTATGTTCAAACACTTCGGCGCAAACAACAACATCAAAGTATTCTGGAGACAGATAGTCTGTAGCACTTGCAACAATATCTACTCCTGGTCCCTCTTGAACGTCAATGCCAATGTACTTCTCAGCAAATGGTTTAAAGATATGACGGACACTGCCATTGATATCGAGCGAACCAATCTCTAACACTCTTAAATGAGTTCTGCCATCTCTCCAATCATGGAAAGATTTAAATACCCATTCGTCTACTGCCTGATGCATCATGCACCCCATTTCTGTTCAAAGATTTGTCTATCTATTTCTACTAATCTATTAAAGTTATCTGGTGGGTTACTGGTGATGGTAACACTGTGACCGTGACTGCATCTAGCCTTAGCTGTAATGACGCACAGACGATTAGCTTTCTTGCTGACCCAATTAACCAGGTCATCATCGCCGTACCACCACATCATGCGCTCATCAAAACGCCAGCTCTTAGCCAAGTCATTAGCTAGCATCATTGCAAAGCCGGCCATGCCACCAGTGCCATCGTATCTACCACGACAAGTCGTATGGGTAACAATGTCTACAAAGCTTTCACCAGCATACTTGGGACAGACCAAGCCAATGCGTGAGTCTTCAGCTAATGCATCAATCATTCCCATGACTGTAGATGTGCCGATAATCACATCATCATTTAAAAAGAGAACGTGGTCTCCTTCGTTGGCCAAAGCCATCCCCACGTTCCACATCTTGTGTATGCCAGAACCTCTTGGCACATAAGTTTTAATAATATTATTAGGCAGGGCATTCAACATGTCCTCGGTTTCATGACCATCACCAACGACAACCACTCTAGAAACCCCCTCAGAGCTCATGAGAGCGCTTGTGAGCGTAGTTAGACCGTTTATGTTGCTCTTGGTAGGTATAACTACAGTGACGCCTGTGAGAGCCTTCTTGTACCAAATTAAATTATCCTTTAATCTTTGGTCTGTTGGATTTAAATCTACTGCAACTTGACCATGGTGTAGAGCTTCTTTAAACATACCAAGTCGATAGGCAGACAGAGCAGCCAAGTCATTTGGCCACCAACCATAGGCATCAGGTTCTGTTAAATATAAGCCCTTGTACAGTTGGCATTCCAGTGCACGCTTGGCCGCAAAATACATTCCCTTCCAATCAAGCTTTTCATGATAGAACTTACCTAAGTCAGTCCATACCTCTGCACCTGTAGGATACTCAGCACAAGCACGTAGATGCCAGTGTTCAGCTTGGTCTGGATGCATCTTAGCTAGGTAACGCATTGACCATGCGCGTTCTGGTGGCCAGACTGACTCAGGCATTATTAAATGGCGCTTGAAAAGAATGGTTGCCTCTTCATATCTACCATGAAAGAATAACTCTCTTGCACAATAATAAGTATTACGGTCATTGTTAGGATTCTCTTCAACGTCTTCAAGTAACAATGGCAGATAAGAACCACGGCTCTTAGTGTTGTCGGCATGATGGTGTATCTCAAAGTTAGGCAAGAAGTATTGAGTCTCAACAAAACCTTCTTGTGTGACATTTACTTCATGCACCTTGTTCACCCACTTGTGTGAATGTCTGCGTACTAGCTTGTCTCCGTGATACTCAACTCCTGGTGTGCCATCTTCTTTCCAGTTCCAAATGTATCTGTAGCGTATGCGGTTAGCTTGCTCAGGTATGTCCTTCCAATGCTCACGCCAGTTCGGTATCATCACCTCATCTAAGTCTAAGTTAACCAACCACGCATCGTGTTCAGGTAACATCTCTCGCAAGTCATTTCGCGCAACTGCAAAAGACCATTTATCATAAGTCTTCTCAAAGACAGTAACACCACACTCTTTAGCAATAGCAACAGTGTCATCAGTAGAGCCAGTATCAAGCAAGAAGATACCATCGGCATCTTTAGCTGACTCAGCCCACTGACGTACATGCTTGGCTTCATTCTTTGCAATACTGCATACGTAAACTGGTAACTTATTCATTGTCTGTTTCCTTAAAAGTATAAAAGTAAAGTTCATCATGTGATTCAGATACCCAACGTCTTCCGCTGTGTTCGCATGAGAACTCTTGGCTGAACACCTTCCAGTTGGCATCCTTAGGTAAGTCTGTTGTTATGAAGCTGCCACCGTCACGCCACAATACACGGTTGTTTGGTTGCATGAACAGCTGTCCGCCTTCACCCCAAAACACGTGAGCACACTTGTGCCCTGCTGCCATCTCACCATATCCGTTAGAATATTGTGGTCCAAGACAATAGTCTAATGTGAACAGGTACTTTGCTATGTGTTTTGTTTTATCTTTAAGTATGATGTCAGCTGAACGATTCTTACAGTATTCTAATATCGTGCAAGAGACATACGGTGATGTTGCATCCCACAGCTGTATCCAATCAAGCGGATAAGCAGTGTGTTGTTCTGGTTCTACTTCTAATGAACGCAAGTAGTGAATTGGCACACGTGCATGCTGGCTTCCGTACTCAGTCATGACCGAGAACAAACCACAGCGTTGTGGTATCGAGGTATACATAAACACCTCACAAGGCACCAGCTCATTGGTTGGTGATGGGTCTTTGTCATACAAAAAGCCTGAGTCAAGTCCCGCAAAGAATGTAGGTATATTAACATTAAGATAATTGCTCATTACTTAACAAGCTTTCTCAAAATGCCGCAGCATCCTTTAATACTAATTGCAATCGACGCAAACATAACACTCATAAATATAATTTCACTTATCATTCTTCTTATCCAATCTGTCAATAAGAATTATACCAATAACTCTACCAATAGTCCAGCCTATAATCATATAGATTACACCACCGTATGTGACTGCCTCATTCATTTGTTGTCTCCTTCTTTTTCATTTTAAGTTCTGCTCTGCGTTGTGATATCTTTTCTTTATTTTTAATATAGTATTCTCTTTGATATGCAAGTATCTCATCTGTTCTTTTGGCATACATCTTTCTTGCGTTGATGCGATTTGTCTCTCTTACCTTATCAGGGTCAGCTTCAAATTTCATCTTATAATACTTCCTAGTGTAGAAAGCACAACACTGTTTGCATTGGCGTCTGTTTCTTCCTGGTGTAGTCCTAGTGTTCTCTGGTGTGAACTCATGGCCTCTAAGACAGTGCGTCTTCTTCTGGCCCTGAGCTCTTCCTTTATTTGACATGTCCATAGAGTTATCGTGTGCCGTGCCCAAGAACAAGTGCTTAGGGTTAACACAAGGTGGATTGTCGCAATGATGACAAACTCGCAACTTTCTATCAAAATCTTTATCAACATTTAAATAATAACTATACCTAGAAGCAACTCTAGACTCCCATGCAAATGGTGTAATGCCGTAACCTGCCTTTGTCTTTGATTGTTCCCTATTCCATTCCCAGCATTCATCTGGTCCTTTGATAGTAACGCACTCCCAAAATAAGTTAACCTTTTCTTCTTCAGTATATTTATGTTTGGCTCTCTTTCTCATGATATCTTGCCTTCGTACAGGGGCAGCTCTTCTACCATGTAGGGGCTGTTGTCGTTGATTCTGATGTACTGCATGGCTTCTTGTACTGCTTGGAAGTGATTCATGGCCTCGGTCATCTTCTTGCGACCACAGCTCTCACAAACTTCTTCGTTCTTTACTTTCTTCTTTGTCATTTTATTATCCTTCTATGTTGTTGTTTGTATTGGTGACTAGAGTATTCCTCCGATCTTCCGTAGGAAGATTCGGAGGAACTATCCATTATCCTACGTAGACTCCAGCTTTGTGTGCTGCTGTCTTGTTATTCCACTCAACCTTAAGGCTGGTGTAGAGTGGTTGCTTTAGCTCCTTTTGGCTTACCTCAGCAATATCGAGTACCTTGACCTTGGTGGCAATAACCTCTTGCTCAAGGTCAGCATCACAAACCATGATGATGTCCTTCTTTTTAACCTCAGCTGTAATTATACGATGTCCACGTGGAAAGCCAATACCTCTAAAGGCAAAGTATGTAGCAACTTCTGGTCTCAAACTATAAGACAGACCATCTTCGCATCCTTTCCAGCATCCACGGTAGATTGTAACCACATTTGGTAAAGAATCATAGAGCTCTTTAGAATTGAATGTCATGATGTACTTCTCACGGTTCGGTCGGCCGGCAAAGAACAACTTATTAAAATAACTATGATGCATCTCAGGATGCTTAAACAAACGCCATGACTCAGAAACTTGTTCCCAATACTCTTTATCATCTAGTTCATGACCATGAATTTTAAGCCACTGCACCATGGCAATATAGAATTGAAGAGTGTCAGTATAATTGCCTTCAACTGTAGGCCAATCTGTAAAGTTTTTTAAACCATGTCTGTGGTCAATCTCTCTTAAAACCATTTCATGATTCTTTTCACACCATGTTATTAACTCTTCTTTTGAAGCTCTATCTTCACACCACTCAGCAGACCAAGTTGTTTTCCAGTTATCCTTTGTTAAAGTTTCCATTTTAATTTCTCCTTATTCACCATACTGTTGATATTTAAACAACGCTATAATAGATGATACGTCTGGTAGTGTGTATGATACATTTTGTTCTCTCCAATATTGAAGATACGTTTCTGCCTTCTCTTCTATCTCTTTATATTGCTCTTTTGTAATTGTCATGATTAGAACATCCAAACGATTCTCTCAACCAACAATTCGATTGAGTATTTAACATTGCTTACTGCTTGTCTTACTGCGAACATTGAACCTAGCTTCATTTTAATCTCCATTTGTTTATGTCAGCCGTTTTGCTGACACTTACATAGTACAGTACTTTTGTAGTAGACGCAAGTTTTGGCCGCAAAAAAAGATAAAAAAAATATTATATATAACTTGCATATAAAGATAACCAATGCTATTATAGATACGTGGGAAAGTCCCACCAGGTGTAAAGCCAGAAAGTCTGGTTTTAATCCTGTACGTAATTTAGAATTAGTTTACGTATTTCTGTATTCTGTGGGTCTAGGCTGTTTCCTCCAATTAGCAGCTTAGGCCCATAGTTTTATCCCGGCATAAATGTGATTTCAAAATCGCCGCAAGAAACAAACAATCATTATCTTTATAATAAGAATACATAAGAGGATAATAACAAGAGAGTGAATACATAAGCTCTTTAAGAGATAGATGCTTGGTTAGTATCTGTATTCGAGATAGGTAGTCTCTGCTTTGCTAATAGGGCATAGTTTAATTTAATACTAGACACTGTCAAGTTCTTAGCTTTCCCCATCAAACCCTTACGCATCAAGGCATATACAGGAGAAGACCAGGACCATACCGAAAGGAAACAGTACAATCCTGGTCTTTATGTTTAGCTATTATATCGTAAAGTATCAGCAAGGAAGCTTTCCCCCCGGTTCACTTCCTCACTGATGTATATATCATAGCATTGTTCTTGCCGGCCTGTCCAGTCATAGACTGATATTCTTATGATATATCACCACTGTTCTTTGCCGGCCTCAACCAATCAGTTCGCCGCCAAACAAACAAGTCTTTATTGTTGTTGTTGTAGTAGAGAGTAAATACACACACACCACTACACACCCTCATAGAATCCAATGCTAATCCATAGAGTGCATACATAACAGTCAATACACCCTAGGCTACCCCCATAGGGCCCCCCCCGGGTACATGTATATACTAAAGTAGTACGAAGTATAAGG
>Ga0164293_10000314_pt1 | contig 37141 bp, 24 predicted proteins | sample GEODES118metaG_FD_111487 | JGI IMG/M metagenome (GOLD analysis project Ga0164293, IMG submission 111487) | Eutrophic lake water microbial communities from Lake Mendota, Wisconsin, USA - GEODES118 metaG | ecosystem: Environmental > Aquatic > Freshwater > Lake | place: USA: Lake Mendota...
AGACTACTAATAATGTTGGAACAGGTACGACGCTTAAGTTATCCTGGCAAAGGTCTGCAGAAGAGTCGTTTGGAATTGTCCCAGCAGATCAATTTTTAGGCGTGTCTAAAATTAAGTCTGTTACAAGCATAGGAAATACATTCTATGGAGCAAGTGCAGACGGTAGTGTGTACCAATTTACACCAACTCCATATGAAAATAATGACAGAACAATCTATGTAAGATTGAAAGATGAAGCTGGCAATATTCAGGGTGTGACTCTTCCTGCTCACGCCGACGGTTTTGAGATACTTAATGACAAAATGGTTCAAACGTCTAACGTAGGAAACAACCCTAGTTCATTTATTCAATACACAGCAACATCAGTTGTAAGTAACTCAAATACAACAGTGAATCTTGTTACTGGTGACCCTCAGAATAATCAAACTAGTAATCCGACACAAAATCAAACAGACGCAAACACAACACCTACTAACACTATTCTCAACAATACAAATAATCAAAATCTATCAACAACAAATAATTCTGGTGTGATATATCAAATACAAAAAAATGCAGATAATACTCTTAGTAGAAAAGGAATATATGTTCCTAATTCACGAGAATATTCAATTTTTGCTCCAGATAGAAAAGTAAGAGAGTACGGTATATATGAACCTCAACCAATATATGTACCAACTTTGATTACTTGGACAGAATTAGTTGCTTTAGTCTTAAATAAATATCCTTCCACAACAGATTCAAGTTTGGATTTTGGAACAGAAGTAAATATTTACATCAAAACAGGAAACACAAGAGCAGACTGTCTTGCTGCAACTTACGGAGACGCAACATCCTTATCTTCAATAAATGAGCCAGTATCAGTTACTACAGCACAATCTTTGACTGTTAATTTATCACCATATTCTGGAAAATGGATTCAGTACAAAGTTGAGCTTATATCTGCAACACCAAATGTTACACCTGAATTACTTTCATTAACACTTACATACACATCATCATCTGGAAGTTATTTCTTTACTAAAATGTTTGATACAACAGATTATGATTCTGATACTCCTTTGATTAAAAGAGGATTGCTCACTTCAAATGAGTTAAAAAATAATGGAAGCATAGTATACGGATATACAACTTCTGAAGATTCAAATGAAACATATAATTTTGAAAATTTCAATATTATAACACCGAACACCACGTTTGAGCTATCAGAAGCATCAAGCACAATTAGATTTGGAATATTCCTTACTTCTACTGGAGTTGTCCCTGCAATGGTCTACGATTTTGCCGTACAACTCGATATAGGAGATGCTTCAATAAAATTCAATCCTGCTCCATAGGGTAAAATGTCAAGTCGAACTTCTATTTACAAGTTTTTATATTCTCAGTTTGGTGATATTTGGTATCCAGGTTATGACTATGAGAATATGCTTAGTGTTGAATCACAGTTTCAAGGTGCGTATTCTTATTTTGCTCCTTGCATAATTTCTGGCTGGCAAGTAGAAAAACTGACAGACAATAGGGCAGATCAACTTTTACTCTTAAATGGTTTTGTTGAAAGTCCATCTTCAGAATATGGATATAAGTTAGACTTACTTAACCTTAGTTTTTCAGTCACTGCTAAAACTGCAACAACTTCAAATATTACTCTTTCAGGCGCTCAAACAATAGATGGAGTGTCTGTAGTTTCTGGTGATATTGTATTAGTCAAGAATCAATCTATAGCATCAAACAACGGTGTTTACACTGTTGCTTCTAGCACTTGGGCAAGACATTCATCATTAGATTCATCTTCGGATTACACAAACAATTTTGTTGTGTATGTTTCAAGCGGAAACACTAATGAACAGACTCTTTGGATAGGCTCTGTTTCATCAACAAGTTTTACATTAGGTGCGACTAATCTATATTTTGATAATGCCTTTAAACAGTGCATCAAAGTAAGTTCTGGAAGAGGCATACTAGATAAATATGCTGCTAAAACAGAAAAATCTTATTATTTTAGATACACAGTAAATAATACATTTTATGTTTGGGCTGAACCTGGAATTTCAACTTTACAAGATGAGTTTTGCGAAATAGTATCTTCTCAAAATCCTGACAAAAATTACGATTCATATTCAAGCGCTCTGTATCTCGCTGAAGTAATCGTTCAAGCAGACTCAACTTACACAGATTTCAAAATCGTTTCAGAAATAAAATATTCTATAAGAAGAAAACAGTTTAATGAAACTTTAGGAGATTTTCAAACAAATCTCAATTTGTCTTATCTAAAACATAAACATTTAGGTGACAAAAATTCTCCGTCCAAGATAAACTTAGGCAATTTTTTAGTATTAAATGCTACAAATTTTGATGATATTAGTACATACACTAATACTAACATATTCCTGCTAAGACAGTCAAATGGAAGCGTATTTTCTGGTGATATTAGTAGTTATGGAACTCCTATAGTTAAATTAGATGGTCAAACTTTATCAGAACAAGACTATAATATTTTTAACACTGGAACTTCATATAAATTATTTTTATCATATTCAGTCAAGTCAACATCATCACTTAAGGTTTATTTACCAGCAGCCAAAGCAGTTAGGTTGTATTCTGTAAATGCTAATCAACAATTGCTCACTTCTGCTCTTGTTACTCAATCATATACAAAGTTAAGTAATGGTGTAGTTTCTCAAAAAACAAATGATGATGGTTCTGTCTCTGACATTTACGAATTGTTTTCTTGGTCAAATTTTGATTACAGAGATGCAGTTGTCAAGATAAATGATTCAATTGTAGATTCTATTCATTATATTATAAACCCATCTTCTGGGACTATTTACTTAAACAAATCATTCCCCAATTATGATGATTATACTTTTGAAGATTTGACAATTACAATAAGTGAAAATTCTGAAGAAGTCAAGAACTCAATTTTGAATCAAAATATAAAGAATGTGTCTGCCAACTCTATACTTTCAGGGAAGTTAAACTTAAAAAATCTTTTACTTAATCATTATTCAGACACTTTGCACAAAACAAGTTTGACTTTTACTCCAAATAAATTTTTAGTTTCTGGAATTGGTAAAACTTATTTTTATCCTCATAATACAAATTCAAAAATTCAATACTATGATGATGTAGCAAATTTTCTTGAAAGCCAAAATATTTTTAGTAATATCTTTCAAATCTACGCAGCAACAAACAGAGGCCTTTTCACGCTAAATATCAATAGCAATCTAGCATCTGATGTTACGTCTTGGAAAAATGATTACGGCAAGATAGTTTCGATACAAGATAATCTTTTATTGGATGAAAACTATTTTAAAAATCTTTATGTATTAACTTCAAATAATAGAGTTTTTTATAAAGATATCAATGACAGTTGGACAGAAATTAAATATCCAAAAAACAGTTTATTTCAAAATTATTCAATAAATAAGTTTATTGTTTCGAGCGACAGATTAGTTGATGGAAGTAATCAAACTTACTATTATGCAACTACGTCAGAAAATTTATTTTATGCAGTTATTCCAGAAAATGAAGCAATACAAAACTGGGATTGGATTGAAATAACAAATTATTATGATACTTCTGGAACTGCAATAACAACATTAAATGGTATATCAGACATTAAGGAAATAAGTCCCAAAAGAGTTACTTTTGTTGAAAATAAGCCAGATGAAGTTTCCTATGATCATTATATCTATGTTGCAAATAATGATAATACAGATAAAGGCATCTATATTGGAGATCAAAGTCAAATATCACAAATTTACACTGAAAAAGTTAATGGTATCTATGTAATTAAGAATAATGATTACAGAAATAATATTATTTGGTGGAATGATTATGATCTTTATCTCACTCATGCAGCAAGATATATAGAAGATTCAACTGGTAAATACTGGATCTTACCTTTCAATGATTCTTCCGCTACATATACTTCTGCTGCTGTATCCACTACCGTAAATGTATCTTTGTCTGGCTTGCAAACTATTGATGGTTATACTTTATCAGCGTTAGATAGAGTATTAGTCAAAGACCAAACTAATAAAATAGAAAATGGTATCTATGTTGCTGCTTCAGGTGCTTGGACAAGAGCAACTGATTTAGATTCTTCATCTGAGTTTGTAAGTTACAAAAAAATAAGTGTTACAAATGGTACTTCTTATGGCAGCAGTGTGTGGTTTTTGAAGCCCAATGATTCGTTTGTGTTGGGAACATCAACACTAGAATGGGATGTATACAAGCTTAAAATTTATTCAACAGATACTCCGGCAGGCGCTAGCGCAAGATCTATTATTAACTGTGTCACTGAAAGAAAAAGTTTTAGATTTTTCAATGAATATTTTGTTGGACATACAAATGGTGTCGCAAGAATAAAAGATTTTTCTGCAGATAATACGACAATATCTGCTTCAGAATTGTACTGGGAGCCTTTTTTCCAAGGAAGCGTAAATGCATTGTATAGTTACGATGACAATACAAATTACGGAAAACTTTACGCTGGAACAACAAATGGAATATTCTTAAGCTCTGATTTAGTTTGGGAAGATGATACAAACAATTATTCATTTGTTCTGTCTGGCTATAAATGGAAAAGAGCAAACGATACTTTTGGTGCAATTGATCCTGAATTTGTTATTTATAATTCTGATTATCAAAAAATTCAAGATTCTAGTGTCATTTACAACTATCAATTAGTTTCGACAGGCACATCTTATATTCCAGGTAAACAACTTTATTACGAGAATAGTTTCACTACTTTCAAGACAAGCCCTTGGAGCACACATTCAAGTTCACAAACTAGAACAATGGTTTATCTAAATGATAAGCCAAGTAATGTCCCGTTTTTCACCAATTCAATTGATGGAACAGTAACATTTTTGCAGTCTGTTTCAAAAGATGATGCAGACAATATAAGTCTATCTGTTGTTTCTGAAAATCCATCAATAACTAACAATGGAACTAAGCCACATTCATCAACTTTTATTCCAATATCAAGAACAATTTTACCGATAGCAAAACTTTGGAAAGAAAATCTTAACACTGATTCTATTTTATTGTTAAATCAAAGAATAGCATCTTATGATTTACTTTTGCTAAAAAATGATACTGCTTCAGAAATTGTCAACGTAAGATCTATTGATAATACAGTTTTTCCAATAGAAGTAACCTTAGTCTCATCAAGAAACTCAAGCGGTGTATCTTTTTCTGCAAATACAGAAGTTTATGGTATTGCTGATGATGTAGTCTCAGGATTGGAAGATGATATCTTTTTATTAAAATCTAATCAAAAATATTATCTGGATTCTGCTAATAATCAAAACATTCAAGAACTTTCAAGATACTTAAAAACTGGTATTTCCACAGTGTTTGATTTTTCTAGTCCAGTTATATCTCAAACTGACACAAGAGGATTGAAAAACACATCATTAGTTAGCAATTTCATATCATCGAATACATTTGACCCCGATAACTCTTCATATAAGAAAAGAACAGAATTAGTCCCATCCACAATAGATCCTGAAACAGATCCTATATTTATTAGATCGATACTAAATCCTGAAAAAACAGGCGAAGGTACTAAGATTTCTACTGATTTAGGTATATGGAAAGTAGTAGGTGATAAGTGGCTATTAGATAGTCTTTTAGATAATGCTTCGGATACCACTTATATTGCAGAAAATCCTGACTTAGATATTTTAGTCGGAGCAACTAATGGTCTTTGGAAATATACAACTTCATGGACAAAGATTGACGATAAAAAGCAAAATTGTTACTTGAAAGGTTTCTGGAATGGACTTTTGTTTGAAGCTTTTGGTAAGTCTGATGGTCTTTCAATAAAAGTTTATGAGAATGGGACTTTTACGTCAGACTTCTTGAAACTTACGACATCAAATATCAATGGATTCTTCAAGGGTCAATATATCAAGATAGGTTCTGGAACTACTGAAGTTTACGAATCTATTCATGCTTCTGGAGATGACGGATATTTTGTTTTAGGTTATCAAACAAATAATGCATCATTTGGGCAATTTATAAATCCTAGAAAAATGTTTACTCAGGGTAATCCAGAGGGTGTTGAAAAGTTTTACAACTCTTTCCAAGCCTATTCAGTGCCATCTTCTTCAACTAATGGTGTTTATGCAAATCCTTTATTTATTATGACAAATGACGGATTGCTTAAAATCAATAACTGGAAGTATTGTTATCCAGACAATTTCGGTTCATCAGATTTTATTGTTGACCATAGATTCTTAAGAAATATTCAATGCTTGTCTTACGCAATTGACACTGATTCTGCAATTGGAACAACTCCAGGAAAATCTAAAATATTTGTTGGTACAAATAAAGGCGTTTATAGATCTTTGGATGAGGGAAATTCATTTCATAAAACAGAGTTCATGGGTGTCAATCCATCTTCTGTGTATGACTTAAAAGTTTTTTCTTCTACATTTAATTCTATAACACAAAATGTTTTATTAGCAGCGACAAACAATGGTCTTTGGTATACGATAGATGATGGTGACAATTGGTACAGAACTGGAGAAAATACAAGCGAAGGTTACTCACCAGTATTATTTCAGTCAAAGCCAGTAAGCCAAATAAAATTTGTTGTTAACGATGCTAACTCAACTGGATATTTAGCACAAACATTTACTACATCTTCAACAGCAAATACTATTACAAAAGTATCAGCATATGTTACTTTGAGAGATCAAGACAGTATTTCAAATGCATCATATAATGATAGTTTATTAAATTCAACCTTAACAGCATATGTTTACTCAGTTGATACAAATAGCAAACCACAAACTCAGTTGGCATCTTCATCTGCAATTACATCTTCAAGTGTTAGAAGAGAAGGATTTACTACGTTTGATTTAACATCAGATTTAGACATTCCAGGTTCAGGTTCAACAACTTTAGCATTAGTGATAAGAGAAACATCAAGTTCAGTGCCTTTGTTCAACTGGAGAAAATCTGCACAATCTAATCCTGTTTCTGGAGCAGCATTTACAAGTATAAATGCCTCAACATGGTACGAACAATCTAATCAAGATTTATTCTTTAAAGTACATTATGATATAGCATCAACCCCCACAGATTCAATTGTTTCTGTAGGTAACTATGATAATACTGCTATCGGTTGGGACTCAGGAACTTCTGAAGGAGTCTTAGTTAATGATAGTGGTTATCTAGTTTTAGATTCTAAATTCTTGATATCAAATGTATATGATTGTTCAAATTCTATAAATCGTTCCTATGATGCAAAGAATAAGTTCAATTCTTTATTATCTTCACTTTGGTCAAGAACTGGAGGCAGAACATATCAAGACTTATGGACACTTGGAACTGAGACAAAACATAGAAGTGCTTTTGGTTTTACAAACTCAGGCACAGCAATAACAAATATTATATCAGGATTAAGCTTAGAAGGCGAAAATAGCAACCTTTACGAGACTTTAGAATACGCTCTCATTGGGCAACAAGCTAATGCTGTTGCTGGTATTTCTAATACTACAGAAATTACATCAGTAAGAGATTACTTATATAATAATAATCTTTTAAGAATAGATGACTTAAAGGCAAGATATAAAAATGAAAGTGGAAAACAATTATCCTTAATTCCAACTACCGGAAGCATAGGCTCAACTATAACTATTTCATCAGATGGAACTAATACTTTTACTTGGAACACTGCTCAATATCCGTTCATTGAAATAGTTAAAAATTCATCTGTTTTAAGTTCTGGATATACTTCAAGCCCAGCAACAGGACAAATTACATTTTCAACACCAATCTTGTCATCTGATGAACTGGAAATTTATCTCAGACAAGACTGGGATGGCGCTTACACTTCTATACCAGCAAATACTACCGTTTCTTCTTATATGATGGAAAGATGGGGTAAATCTTTTATTCCAATTGTAAATACAGTATGTGACTTTGATAGTGATGAAACAGTAAATCAAACAAAGTTAATAGATAGAATTAATTTCGCTTGGAATAATCAAGGAACGAAAATTTTATCTTTTAGTGTTGATGAAAATGCTAATACTGGATTTATTCGTAAAGTTGCTCAAGAAACATCCGGATTAGTTTTTGATGCAAATTCAGACTCATACTGGAACAATCTTACAACTGCTTTACTACATGGTGGCGTAAATAGTTTATTTACTGGTTCTTGGTCAAAAAGTTTAGAATTCGCAGATAATAAGTTTATAAAATCAGTGTCAACATCATTTGTTGCATCTACAGGGCAAAGTGTCGATAGCACTTGTTTAGTTGAGTACAGATACTCTAAAGATAGAAAAAATTATAGTTCCTGGGCTTCTTTTGCATCAACGCAATCAGTCAACAAAGAAATAACAAATCTTGATTTCAGAATATCCATGACTGAGGGCTGGAATAATGCTACTAACACAAAAGTCACTCCATATGTGCAAACGCTTTACTACACTGAAACAACACCTAGTACAGACTATTTATTTAGTGATGTATTAACAAGCCTTGAAGATATTTCAGAATATATTTTATCTACAAATTATTCTGACTCATCCATAGCAAAGTTGACATGGGGATTATGTAAGGGCGATAGTACAAATTGGAATGATTTTGAAGAAATTCTTTCTGGTAAAAACGGAGTTATTGCTTCAAGACAAAAATCTTACAAATTTACACAAACAATTACAAAATCCAACTTAATTTGTTTGAAGTCTCCAAATAATAGTAGAACGTTTTTTGTTTACGATAATAACGAAAGATTCAATTGGAAATTATCTGACAGCGTATCCGTATTTATCAATGAAACCCTAGTAGATCCTAATCTCTATACTGCAAATAATACTAATGGAACAGTTACATTTACTGCAGATATTGTGGATGTCAATAATGTAAGAACAACTATTATTACTGGAAATGAGAGATACGAAGCATTAGGAGAAGGCACATTAACTACAGATTATATGAGTTATTATGCTGTTAATGGAAGATGGCCACAAGATAGCAAAGTTGTTGTTTTAATAAATAACGACATTGTTAGAGGCGGATATAAGATAGACAGAGTTAATGGAAGAATAATTTTTAACACAAGAAGAAACGTTGAAGATATTATTACACTATTTGTCGCTGGAAATTCATCTTATAGAATAGGATTAAAACTTGAAAAATACAGTTCAACAGCAAGTGAGAATGTAAATTTTGAATTTACAAACAACACTGTTCCTAACACTGATGTTTATTCAAGATATGCAAATACAACAATACCATCCTTGTCATCTGGTTCTTTGAAATTAGATTCTCGAGCGTTTAAATCTTCTGCAGGTACTACAGATCAAGTTTCTGCTAGTGAAAGATTTTACATAGAATATGATTATCTATCTGATAATGAAGAATATAGACCAAGAACAAAATGGTACAGAACAAGAACTTCTGGTGGCGGGACTACTGTATCAGAAATAGATTCATCACCAAACTACAGAAATAAGACATTGCAAAATAAATCAGATCTTAATTTGTCAAATAATTATTTTATTGAAAATGATTCAATATATGCTGTCGTAGAACCTTTTGATAATTTCGATTACGGAATACCTTACACTTCAGATCCTATCATGGTCAAGAATCAAAATGCTCCTTATGTTTATGATGTAAAGATAAAAGCAGATTCAATTACTGATAACAAGATTCAATCTAACACTGACTTGACATCTTATTATTTCTTTGGCGGAACAAGCGATCAGAGTACCATTGAATGGTTTGAATGGACCAATGGAGTCAATCATAAAATTGCTGAGGGTACTACTTTAAATTCATCTTTAGTCTTGAAAAATAAAGCTATATCTTTTAGAGTAACTCCTTATGACGGGCAGTTTTATGGAGTGCCGCAAGACAGTCAAATAGTTCACATAATTTAAAGAGGAGATCAGGAAAATATAATCATAATATTATATTTGAGGTAAAAAAATGTCCGAAAATATAAATGAAATTCCTGTTGAAGGCTTGGAAGAATTGTCTGAAAAAATCCAATTCATTCCTGTTGAAGATCTTGAAGCAATACCAGTTCCGTTCAGTGCTCTTTCTCAAACTCAAAATTGGGGCATGGGATTATCTTCTATCCAAACTGTTTGGCAATTAACCAAGGGCGAAGATGTTACAGTTGCTGTTTTAGACACTGGAATTGCTGAACATGTTGATTTATCTGAATGTTGGTCAAAAGATTCAGTTTTTAATTGCTCTGATAGTGAATCCTGGGAAGACAAATCTTCTGGTCACGGTACTCATGTTGCTGGCATAATTGCTGGAAGTGATAATGATTTTGGAGTAGTTGGTGTTGCTCCAAAATGTAAAGTTATTCCAATAAAAGTATTGAATGACGATGGCTCTGGAAGTTTTGAAACTATTGCTGCTGGATTGAAAAAAGCAATAGACTTAAATGTAGACATAATCAATATGTCTTTGGGATCATCTTCTGAACCACCAAAGTTCATTCATGACTTAATTCTAGAAGCAGTTTCAAAAGGTATTGTTGTTATTGCTGCTGCTGGAAATGACTCTAAAAGTGTAAATTATCCAGCCAGATATGATGAAGTTATAGCAGTTGCTGCACTTGATGCAGGCGGAAGATTAGCAACATTTACCTCAAAAGATGAAACTGTAGATATTGTTGCTCCTGGAGTAGATATTTACTCAACTTTCTTAAGAAATGAATACTGCAAAATGTCAGGCACAAGTCAAGCATCTCCTTTTGTTGCAGGCATTTGTGCTTTGATAAAATCTGCATTAAAAAAATTAAACTTAATGCAGGAGTTCGGTAATCAATTTTGTCAAGCAGATATGATGGTCGCTTTACATAATATTTGCACGATGGAAAATACTATAGTTGAACCGGGACAAGAAAAAGAATGGGGTCCTGGTGTTCCTAAATTAGCAAATGTTGATTGGAACACTATTTTAGTCAAAAAATAATCCTAAAAGAGCAAGCAAAAAAACAAAAATGACTCTAGCTCATAACATAACAGTGAGGTGGAGTATGGATAAGAAATTTATAGTTTCTTGCTTTGTTAGTTTATTAATATGTCTATCTTTTTATTTACAACCTTATAAGTTAATAGTAATTGTTGGACAATCAATGATGCCAACACTACGAAATGGGCAAGTTGTTTTAGCAAAGAGAGAAAACAAATACAATAGAGGAGACATTGTAGTAATAAAAGACACTAGTGAAAACATAGTGTTAGTTAAAAGAATTATTTTTACTCCTGGAGTTTACTATTATTATATATTAGATTCTCAGAAGTTTCAAATGATTTTTTTACTTGATAACTCTTTCAGATCTATTCTTGAAGCAAAAGCAAACTATGGAGATGCTGTTCAAGAGTATAAGTTAGGTAAAGATTCTTATTTTGTGGTTGGAGACAATTTAAATAACTCCGATGACAGTAGAAGATTTGGCCCTATAAAGGAAGATGAAATTATCTACAAAGTTATAAAATGAATTTTAAGATAGACTGTAACTTATTGGAGTCATTAGTAAAGACTTCACAAACAAGAGATTTAGCCGATGATCCTGTTAAAAAAACAATTAGGACAGGGCTAGGCTCATCTTGCACTATTTACGTAAGATCTGGAAAGAAAAACTGGTCTGGAAGTGGATTTTACGTTGGCAATAACATCGTCATAACTGCTGGTCATGTAGTTCCTAATGATCAAAACTTAACAGAAATTATGTGCACTTTTGATGGCAATAAATACATACGTGCAACATTTGTAACTTCAGATCCAAACATTGACTCTGGTGCAGTAAGACTAGAATATTCTCCTACAGGCATTGAGCCATTAAAATTTGGCAACAGTGATATTTTGGAAGTTGGTGATATAGTTGCAGTGATTAGCGCCCCTGAAGGCTTTCATGATACTGCAACAGTTGGGAGAGTTTCTAATATTCATCAAAGTATTGCAGATCCAAATATGCCCGCTTGGAATGATATTATTTTCATTGATGCAGACATTCTTGAGGGCTCTTCTGGTGGAATGGTTATTGGGATCGACAATTTAGTTTACGGCACGATAATGGGTGTAACAGGACAACATGCTGATATTGGTATTGGTGAAAGTTCTGTGTGCCCTTCAAATAAGATACAAAATATGCTTTCTAATTTAGTATAATGTTTTTATGCCAACTCCCTATCAAGTTTTAGGAATACCAGAAAATTCAAGTGTAGATGATGCTAAAAAGGCTTATAGAAAGTTAGCAAAAGAATTTCATCCTGATGTCAACAAAGATGCTAATGCCGAAGAAAAGTTTAAAGAAATTTCGCAAGCATATGAGGATATATTAAATCCAAAACCTCAACAAAACATTCCTTTTCCTGACAATCCTTTTAGAAAAACTCATTTAAATGCTTTTAGGCGTAATCTTAATATCCCAGTTACTCTAAGGATTGAAATTTCTATAAAAGAATGTTTTTCAGATACAGTCAAAACTGTATTTTACGATCGAATGGTTCCATGTCCCGAGTGTGATGGAAATGGAGGCAAGGGAAATGTTAATTTTTGTGGAGATTGCGGAGGTAGTGGAGAACACTATGTCGTGCAGAATGTTGGTTTCTTCCATATAAGAAATTTTGCTGGACCTTGTCAATCTTGTCAGGGTAGAGGTGAAAGACCTGAACAAATCTGCTATAAATGTCAAGGGAAAGGGTTTGTAGTTGTTAAGGAAATGTTTGATCTCAGTATAAAGAAAGGTCAGTGCTTCAAAAGTGTTATGGTACCAAATCGTGGTAATTTTGGCGATAAATATCAATCGCCAGGTCCATTAATCATTGAGATACTTGCTAAATCAGACGAAAAGTTATATGTTGATTCTAATTTTAATTTGATTCATGAGTATGATATAGATCCAATAATGTGTATAGCTGATCCGAACTTTAAATATCAACATTTAAATGGCAATAAATTAAATTTTAAATTCTCAAAAAGTATCAAAAATGACTATGTGCATATAGTCAAAAATAAAGGAATACCTGTAGATGAAAATAACTATTCTGATCTACATATTAAATTCAAGTATAATATTCCTAATGACTTAAATGAAGTCGAGACAAATGCACTAAAATCTTATATTGAATCAAGGAAAGGAAGACAACTATTATGAGTATGATCAAGAGAGCCACAGGTAAAATTGAAAAGTTCACAAACGCTGATGGGGAAGAAGTTAAAGTAGACAATTCAGTAGTGTGGGCAGATGAGAAAGAAAAGACTGTAGATGCTGCATCAATTAAGGATGAATTAGTAATTCCACAAACTACTGCGATGGATTTGGATCCTAATGCATCTGATGAAGATGACAGTGTAATCGCTAAGGATTGCTAATATGGAAAAGTTGCTTACTGCTGTTCAAAACGATTTTATATTATTAATTATTTGTTTTGTCTTTGGATCCGCTTTTTTGTTTTTTTATGCTAAGACTCGTGCACCTATTTCTGATACTATTTCTTCTTTGGAATTAGTAAAAATATTTTTAGCAAACGCTCTTGGAAAAAAAGGTGAAGCCATCTTAGATATCTGGATCGAAGGTCTAAAGAAAATCGAAGACGGTGAGTTTTCTAATGAAGACGCTGTAGATCAATTTGTAAGATTTATCAAACTTGGTGCTGTGCAAAAGGGCATAGAACTTACAGAAGAAGATACTGAAAAGATTGAACTATTAGTTCTTTCAACTTTTGAAAAGTTTGTTTCTAAAAAACCAAAGCAAATCAACATCGCAGTTAATAAGTTTAACGCAATGAATCATAGATAAGTTGCTATCACTCTACACACAACCATTTTGTTGAAGCCAACAAAATGGTTGTTTCTTTAATGGTATACTGATTATTATGGTGGAAATTGAAGTTTACAATGACCGTAGCGTACTCTCTAATTTAGAGGATGCAATGGGTAAATTGTCATATCCTATTCAAGAGGCACTGAGGAATGAACTTTCTTACAAAGTGCCTGATTCAGAATGGTCTGCTAAGTTCAAAACTGGTCAATGGGATGGGAAAATATCCTTGTATGTCAAAAGGAATCAAAGTTTTCCTACTGGCTTGACTATGCGTGTTGCCAAGTTATTTGATGAATTAAATATCAAATATAAATTCATTGATAAACGACTTAAACCTGAAAGAAATTTCAATGTTACTTGTGATTTTATGGGTAAAGATTTAAGAGATTATCAAACTTATTCAGGTGATTTAGCACTTAAGAATCAACGTGGTATGTTGGCTCTGGCTACAGGTGCTGGTAAAACAATGACTTCTTGCTATATATTTAGCAAACTTAAAGTCAAGCCTGTAGTATTTATTGTTCCTGCTATCGAATTGTTGAAACAAACACAAAAAGAGTTTGAGAAATATCTTAGATTTGATAATCAACCAGTTAAAGTTGGGATTGCTGGTGGTGGCTTGTGCAACATCAATTTAGAAGGCATCAACGTAATTACTTATCAAACCGCTCTTAATGCTTTTGATAAAAAGTATGTTGAAACAAATAATAAAATAGTTGAAGATAGTTGCGAAACAAGTAAATCTACTGCTTTGTTGCAAAAAGAACTTGAAGTTTCATTGTCTGCTTATAAAAAAGCAATACACTTAGCGTCAGGCAAACTATCTGATTTATATGAACAAGTCGTAAATGCAGAAGAAGCAAATCAAAAAAACGCAAAACAGTTAAGAACAAAATATGATCGAGAGTTAAATGTACTTTCAAAAAAAGAAACTCTGGAATATAAAAAGGCTCAAAGCGCTTGGGACAATAGGCAAGGCATTTTATTTCAGAAGTCTCAAGTTAGAAGTGTCATCCAAAGTTGCAATGCACTTATTATTGACGAAGCACATCTTGCAGCAGTTATTACAGAAGAAATTGGTAATCAGGCTAAAAATGCTTATTTCAGACTAGGTTTATCTGCTACACCCTTTCGTACAGATAATCAAGAAATAAGAATCGAAGGCACTCTTGGGGGTAAAATTTGTGAAGTAAGTGCAAGTGATTTAGTTGAGAGGGGTTATTTAGTACCACCCAAAATATTTGTCGTAAATATTGATACAGTTGAGCCAGCACAAACTTATCATGAAGTTTACAATCTTAACATTGTAAATTGCTGGGAACGTAATTTTAGAATTAAGCAGTTTGCAGAAGGAATGAAAGCAAAAGGGATTCCCACACTAATTCTTGTTGAAAGAAAAGAACATGGAGATATTCTAGAAGGCATGATTGAAGATGCTGTTTTCGTTCCTGGGGGAGATAAGGGTGAATCAGATCCTAGCGATGAGGAGAAAAATTATCGTCGCAGAATGTTAAATGCCGTTGAAAATAATGAAATAGTTCTTATAGCAACTCAATGGGCAAATGTTGGAGTTGATGCTCCCAGAATCTCTTGTTTAATCCTTGCTGGAACTAGTTCATCTCCAGTCACAACGTATCAGCAAGTTGGAAGAGTACTAAGGTGTGTTGGTAAAGATGTTGAAGACTCTATTAAAAATGGAAAACCTGAAGCTATCATTATTGATTTTGCTTCAAGCCATAAGAATTTGAGATCTCACGTAAATATGAGAAAGAAAGTTTATAAGAATGAACGAGCATGGAAGATGTATGAATTAAAATAATCTACGACGCTGTAGATTATAAGTTACCTTACAATTCTACGTTGAATAAAGCAGAAATTACTTGATTCATCATTTCTTCGAGTTGTTCAAAAATTCTCATAATCGTTTACCTCCTTACACAAAAATAGTCCACTGGCCTGAATATATCCGCCAGTGGACAATAGTAGTATACAGCATAGCAAGGAACATATCCTATTAAGGTTTATTAATAAAAGTAAGGTCAAGTTTTTGCGGGAATAATAAATTGCTTATTAGCGCATTGGAGGTGAGCTATGTTTCATCAAACTATCATCGGCAAACCTAAGTGTTGTCTCAACAGAAATTGTAAAACTCAATTTACAAAATCGTCACACTTGGGCTGGCTTCCTAAATCTGAAGTTGAAGTTTTCACAATAATGCGCTGTTTGAAGTGCAAAGATACTTTTGCGATCATTCAGCTTATGTCAATGGCTCATGATTATAGAGATAACTTACCAAAAGACAAAGACAAAAATTTATCAGTTGGACCTATAACCAAAAATGAAAGTCTTGAGTTTAGAAAAAGACTCGAGAATAAAGATGCTTTGAAAGAATTAATGGAAGGATATGTTCCAGGAGGGACAGTTTTACCCGAAGAGCCTGAATAATGTATAATCCTATATTATGGGATATGCAATAGGAATTGATTTAGGAAGTACTTTTAGTGTAGTTTCTTATATAAATAAAGACGATCAAGCAGAAGTTATTCCAAATGATTTAGGCGAAAGAATTACTCCAAGTGTGGTCAGTTTTGGAGATGAAGTATACGTAGGGCAATATGCTGTCGATATGGAGCAGTATTTGCCCTATTCTCATACTATACGTGTCGTAAAAAGACATATGGGCACTAATAAAAGATTCGAGATAAATAATAAATCTTACAGCCCTGAAGAAGTTTCATCATATATACTTAAGTACCTCAAGAGTTGTGCAGAGAGACATTTGGGGTCAGAAGTAACAGAGGCTGTTATAACTGTCCCGGCGTATTTCAACAACGACCAAAGGCAATCTACAAAAACTGCTGGTGAGTTAGCGGGTCTTAAAGTATTGCGCATCATCAATGAACCAACTGCAGCATCGCTAGCTTACGGCTTAGATAAGAAAAATGACGCTACTATTCTAGTTTATGACTTAGGTGGTGGAACATTTGATGTAACACTCCTCAAACTTATGGATGGAGTTGATTTTCATGTTCAATCTACTTCCGGAAACACATCTCTTGGCGGTGTAGATTTTGACTCAGCATTAAGCGATTTAATCTGCTCCAAGATGCAAAATAAGCCAAGTGATATGGTTTCTTTACGAAACACTTCTGAGAAGACAAAAAAAATGCTTTCAAACATCTCAGTAGTAAATTTGATGATTGAAAATGAGCGAATCAAAATTACTCGTGAGGAATTCGAAAATTCCATAAAGTCTTACATTGATAAAACTTTAGTATGTGTCAATGATGCTCTAAGGGATGCTAATCTTAAGACTGATAAGATTGATGAGGTTGTTTTTGTTGGTGGAAGCACAAGAATTCCGCTTATTGAAAAAGTTATTCAAGAAAAGTTTGGAAAAAGGCCCAATAAGTCCATCAATCCTGACGAAGCGGTTTCTGTAGGTGCAGCGATTCAAGCATCAGTTTTGACAGGAAAATCAACCAGAGAAATCTATCTCTTGGATGTTTGCCCTTTATCTTTAGGGATTGAAACTCAAGGCGGAATAATGAGCATACTTATTCCCAGAAATACCCAAGTGCCAGCAGTTATTAAGGAAAAGTTTACAACTGCTTTTGATAATCAAACAGAAGTTGATGTCAAGGTATTTCAAGGTGAACGTCCAAAAACACAAGACAATTTAAGTTTGGGCAAATTTCAATTGGATAATATTTCACCCAAACCAAGAGGTGTTCCCAAAATCGAAGTTACATTTAGTGTAGATGCAAATGGTATTCTTTCAGTCAAAGCAAAAGATGAAAATACTAATACAGAAAAGGAAATTCAAATAACAGGACAGGCATCTTTGTCTTCCGATGAAATAAAGAAAATTCTTGATGATGCTGCTAAACATAAAGATGAAGATGAAGATTTAAGAGTCTTGACAAATAAACATGACTTACTATATGATTACTTGATTCAAATAGAAGAACTGATAAGAACAAAAATTTTATCAGATGATGATATTGATGATTTAGTTGATTTGAAAAAATCTATTGAACAAGATGGCAAAAGTCATAATATAGAACTACTAGGCAGTTTGCTTGAGAATTGTCAGGACACTATTAAAGAAAAATCTCATAAAGTTCATGATATTGCTAAGACTAAAGTTGAGTTATGAAAAATTTTGCAAGTTGGGCTAGTTTCTTGTGCTTAATTCATTGCACACTTTTACCACTAGTGTTGATATTTTTGCCAACAACTGCTTTGTATTTGATGTTGGACTCTAAAATAGAATTTACACTTCTTTTCATTTCATGTGCATTGAATATTTACAACATATGTTTTGGCATAAAAACACACAGAAAATATAATATAATTTGGTTATTTTCTGCAGGTTTTGTACTGACTTTGCTTGGGTATTTTTTGCATGGGCATGAGCATCATGCACACAATGAGATCAATATATTAATGATTTTAGGTTCATTTATGTTGATAATTTCTAATATTGTCAATAATAAGATTTGCAAATATTGCAAAACGTGTAATATGGAAAATAAAATATGAGTAAAAAAATAGATAGGAATAATATTCATAACGATGATCGCTATGAAACTATTCCTATCCTTTTAGATAAAGTAATTGTAAACGCTGAAGGCAGGGTTTATATTATTTTAAGTGATGGTGAGAAAAAATCAGCCTGTGAGATTGCCTCTTATGAAGCAAGTTTATTGAACTTTGTTATTAAGGAATATCATTTAAACTCTCATGTTTTGATTATTCATCAATTATTCTTGAAATTGTTAAGTCATTACAATTCAAGCATTCAGAGTATATGTGTTGAAAACAAAGTTGGGGATGTTGTTTATTCTTCAGTAAAGTTTACAGATCATAAGAAGAATGATTATTTTTCTGTGTGTTCTTTAGTAGATAGTCTTATTTTTTCCATGTTATCCCAAACAGATCTTTTTATTTTGCGAAATGTCTGGGATAATATGGATGAGTTGGATGAAGACTGGGATTTTGAAAATTTTATGTCTGACGATGATGACTAATTAGACAACGTAGCACATAAAGTCAAATTCAACAGTTAAAATACCTGTACTTACTGAGAAGGCTGTTGCATTGATGATGGATTTGGAAAGACCAATACCAGCAATCAAGTTTTGCCATGTTGGGGTTCCTGCCATGTGGTTGCCAGAAACGCCAGCAATCTCGAGTGCAAAGGTTACATCTTCTGTAGATGCTAAAACTGTAACACCAGCAGCTTGGGTAGTGATACCAGCAGTTGTTTCAGAAGCGTAGGTTGAACCTACAACAACAGCGCCTTTACCCTTACCGGAAATGGTAATACCATTAACACCGATGTGCGGGAATTGGCTTCCATAAACGATAGAGATACCGTTTCCAGAAAGTTGTGATGGTAATGCAGTACCGCCACCACCACCAAGGACTGTTGGCACACCATATCCTGCTGTAGGATCGCTGAAGTTGTAAGGGTTGATAAAGTAAGTCTTTTGTGTTTCAACACTAACATCAACACTTGCTTCTTGGATGAAGTATTGTCTTCCACCGATCTTTGCACGGAAGTCATAGAATCTTGCAACTCTAGTTGGACCAAATGCAGTTGTACCAGAACCACCAGTACCAACTGGATTCAAGGATGGGTGAGGAACAGTAGAGTTTACAATATAAAACCCAGAGTTACCAGAACCAGAGTAACCATCAGATTCAAGAGTAATAGAGACGGATCCGCCACCTTCGTTGATTGAGTATGATGCAGACTTAAGGATAGGTAAAGTTGCAGTTGCAGGATTCAAGATTTCAGTAATCTTGTTACCAACAAGTGCTCTACCATCGTAAGATGCACCACCACCAATAAGAATTGGTGCGGAAATTGAAATTGTTTCAGTTACACCACCGATATCCATAATTCTTGTCTTAGGGCTACCAGCAATGAGGATTTTTGGATTAGCATCAATAGATACGTTTCTGTTAGCAGTTTCTACAATATAAGAAACTGCAGTTCCACCAGTCAAAACGTATACTTGCTTGTAAATACCAAGAATGTCGTTATTTATAGGCATTTTTTTCAACTCACTTTCAAAAGATTATTAAACTTCTTTTGTTTTTTAGGCTATTCAAATTATTCTTATTATTTTTTTTGTTTACCTTTATGTAAAGATAAACAGTCGATCATCCAACATTGAATCATCTGGTTTATTAATTCCAACCCATTGAGTAGTTCTCCTTATCACTTGTGGAGTTAATGGAGACTGTGCAACCTTAAAAACCGGATTATAAAATGTTGTTCTTACAGACCCGAAGTCCAATGTTAAATTTTCATCATGCATAAGACCACCATGTATGAATGTATTTAATTCCATACCGTTTCTTATAATTTCTGTAAATTCTCCTGACCATTTTGTTGATTGGACTGCAATTAGTTCTATTTGGTCCTTTTGCTCTGTCACACCTGCGCCAACATTTTTTCCTGTGTAATAAGGCATGAGAAAGACTGGTGTAACGAGTTGATTTTCAACAGTGACTGACATAGAAGAAGTAGTTCTCATAGAAGATTCGTTTCTAAATGCATTGCAATCTGAAAAAGTTAATCTTCTACCTAATAAGTAATCAGTTGGAAAATTAAATGTTGATACAGACTCTGTATCAAGCATGCCAGTAAAATCAATACTTACGCTTACGTCTCCACCATCACTCACATTTATTGCGAGTTTGCTTATCACACAAGCATCTAAAGACAAATTTTTGTTATCATCAGTGCCAGGATTAAGTACAGTAGTCTCGAAGTTTGATAAAACATTATGAGTGTCAATTCTAAGTGCAGTCATAGGTTTTGCAGCATGACGTAAAAGTTTTTTTGCTGCTGGTTCTAGATCTCCATTTTGGTCTACACGTAAAGGAAATGTTATACTACCCGTGTGTTTTTTTGAGCCTAAATTATAAACAGCAAATGCTGGACCACCTTGTATGTAATTGTTGACATCATGTTCTTGATCTTGATTTATACTACACTCTTGAACAATAAGGTAATCTCCATTCACACAAATGCTCTTAACATTTAGACCTGTTCCAAATTCAGCCCTAGTTAAAATGCCTGGGAAAGCCATTACCACTCACCGTTCTTGACATCAAAGAAACTTTTAAATGTTGCTTGAGTACTTCCAGTTGCCTTCCAAGAATATTTATGAACACCAGTCCTTGAAGGCGTCCATTGTTTAAAATAAATACCTGTGGATATTCCAGCTTGAACAGGCTCAGAGTTACCACTTCCAGAGCCACTTCCGAAATAGTATGTATATCCTATCCCGCCCGGCTCTGTCATATAGAAAGTCAAGCCTGATGTAGTGACTCCATAGCCACTCTCATCTTTCAGTTCAGCGTAAATATTTAAGGTTGTGCCTGTTAAAAATTCATTATTAAGCATTGTTATTATTCCTTTAACTAATATCCATAAGGAGTTTTTGTGCTGTTAAAGTTACCTTGAACCTCAGAAGTTGTCAGTGCCTTTTTGTAGACATGGACCTGAGCAATGTGTCCGTAGAAGTATCTTGCAACAGGGAAATCACTTCTTCCAACCTCTGTATAGTTTGTTGGAGTATTGATACGAGAGGCGGTTCCTGTGTAGCCAATAGCGCCATTGACGAAAACCTGATTTGTTCTATCAGGCAATATATTTAATGTGATGTAATGCCAAGCACTACCAGATACTGCAATTCCAGTGTTATACCATTGACTATCGCCATATCTGACATAAATATTCCCGCTATTTACGCCCTCTTTGTTAATTGAAAAACCATAACCATTCAGTCTTGCTTCGCTGCCATTGTAAAATATCATCTGTCCAGAGACAAGACTATTTGTTGTTTTTATCCATGCTGACATACTAACAGAGGCTGTGTTTTGTGTAACGTTTCTTCCAATATTAAAGTAGGTGTCAGTACCATCAAAAATAAATGCTTTAGAATTTCCCGTACCTGTTATTGCTGCACCATTGTAAAAAATGCCATGGTTTCCATAAGATGTTAGATCATACCAATATAGGCCTGTACCTGGATATGAGTTTGTATCAGATGCACGAAGATTAAGTATCAAATCTCCAGTACCTAGAAAGGAAGTTCCTCCTGTGCCACCTGTGTCTCCAGTCCCACCAGTTCCACCAGTGCCCCCACCTCCTGCGCCACCACTACCATCATCATAAGGGGGAGGGATAATCACGCCGTTTTTGGAGGAATCGAAATAATATTTTTTGTGAATCCAGGATTCGATAGTATAGTTTTCCATTATTAGTCCTATTTATAATTTTGAAATAGGCAACTGCTATACCTATAAAAAAACTGTAGATTGAATAATCTACAGTTTGAATATTTTATTTGCTCCATTATCCCATTGCAAAGTTACATTTCCTCCACTTGGAGTAAAAGGCAAATTTGAGGAGTCATTTATATAAGCAATTAGTTTTTTTGATGAGTCATGAAATATAACAAATTGTGTGACTGTAGTTCCTGCAACTCCAGATAAAGTGATGTCTGTTGCATCTGCTACACCAGAACCAGGAACTAAGGTTGATAGAGCGCCAGAGATTGCAACAGTACCACCTATGTTTGCAGTCGTTGTATGACTGGAGAGATTTAAAGAATATGCTGATGAAAGTAAAATTACTTTGAAAGTATCAGAACTCCAGTTGAATTCACCCTTAAGGAATCCATCTCTACCACTGTCATACAACGCATTAGCCATAGTTTATTTTATTCTGTAAACTCCTCTTCAAACTCCTTATTTGAAGTAGGGACTACACTCATAGTTTGCACAGTGTCACCATCATCAAGAGAAACAATGTTGTTTGCTTGAGTAATCTTAGACTTATTCTTCAAGGAGTCTAAGTTACATCGCATCATTTTACCCTTGTTTGTAAGTACTAGTATCTCATCATTATCAGATAATGAAACAGCACTTACAATTTTTCCAGATACTTCTCTCTTAAGGGTATTGATTGTTCTTTGGCCCTTAACCGCTCTTCCCGCTGTTGAGCGATATTCTGAAGCAGATGTTTTCTTGCCTTTTCCAAATTCAGTTATTACTAAAATTGAAGGGTCGGCATCTGCATCAATTGCTAATACTGCTGCAATAGTGTCACCAGTTTTCAAGAGCATCGAGCGAGAACCTTGACCATTCTTGCCAATGCATCGAACAAGATTTTCTGAATACCTTACAGCCATACCCATTGCTGTCACAAGCATCACATCTTGGGTGCCATCAGTAGCCATTACAAAAGCAAGCTCATCATTTTCCATGAGGCTAATTGCTTTCAGTCCTCGTTTCCGCAAGCTTGTATTGTAATCTCTAATCTCAGACCTTTTGATGAGTCCGTTTTTTGTAACCATAACGAAATTTCCATCAACATCAAGAGATTTCAAGGTTATGGTAGATGAAACTGATTCACTTTCAGTAAGGTTCAAAAGATTGTTGAGATGAACGCCCTTAGAAGTTCTTGTTGCTAATGGGATTTCATAGCCTTTTTTCTTCAACAGATTACCTTGATTTGTAAAGAACAAGAATAGATCATGAGTTGTGCCTGAGAAGAAGTCTGAAGCCTCATCTTCTTCACGAGATTTAACACCGATCACACCCTTGCCACCACGATTTTGTGTCTTGAAAGTGTCTAATGGTACACGCTTGATATAGCCATCTTTTGTAAGAGAAACGATGATTTGTTCTTCTTTGATCAAGTCTTCATAGTTGAAATCTTCTATAGAAGGTACAATCTCTGACCGTCTATCATCACCAATCTTTGCAGCAAGATCAAGTTGCTCTTTAGAAATAAGCCTAAGCATTTTCTTATCTGATGAAAGTTGTTCAACAAGCCACTCATTTCGTGTTGTAAGCTTAGAGAACTCATCAGTCATAGAGTTGACATCAAGTTTTGTAAGATTTCCTAAAGTAATCTTCAATACTGCATCAGCTTGTTCAGGAGACTTTACGAATCCTTGTGTGATGAGTTCTTGCTGTGCCACATTCCGATCATCAGCTTGACGGATGAGCTTAATAACCGAATCAATTTTAGCGGTAATGCCAATGAGACCATCAAGGATATGGAGTCTTCGATTATTTTTATCAAGTTCAGCATTGAATTTTCTTGTTAGGACATCTTTACGGTGTTCTACAAATGTTTCTACAAGTTTGATGATAGGAACATTTTCAACAACTTTTTTGCCAGACATCAAAACTGTAGAGTTAACAGAAAAGTTTGTCCGCAATGAAGTATGCTTCAAAATAAGATTGAGAACAACATTAGAATTTGCCGATTTGTGAATCCAAATTCTAACATCCATACCCTTCTTGTTGGTCAAGTTCTTAAGGTTTGTAATACCTTCAATCTTCTTTGACTCAACAAGTTCCTTAATTTCTCTACAAAATCCCTCTGCAGAACCCCCATAAGGAAGTGCAGTTACTTTGATGTAAAGTTGCCCATTCTTTTCAGATTCGATGGTGTGATAACCCTCTAACTGAATGGAGCCACGTCCAGTTGTAAAGTAACTCTTTACACCATTTGTGCCAAGAATTTTACAAGGTAAAGGAAAATCAGGTCCTGGTACAATTTCTAAGATTTCATCAGTTGTAATATCAGGATTTTTGATATAAGCATCAATCAAATTGGCAATTTCACGTAAATTGTGAGGAGCCATATTTGTAGCCCAACCAACAGCGATTCCAGAACAACCATTGATGAGTAGGTTTGGAATCAAAGATGGCATCACAGTGGGTTCCATCAACTCATCATTGTAGTTAGATACATAATCTACAACTTGATTTGAAAGCTCAGCAACCATTTGATCACCAAAAGCAGAAAACTTTGCTTCGGTGTAACGCATAGCAGCTGGCTTATCTTCAGGAGCAGGAGAGCCAAAGTTACCTTGTGGATGAATCAATGGATATCGCAATGACCAATCTTGTGCCATTCGGACAAGAGTTGGATATACAACTGCTTCACCATGGGGATGGTAGTTTCCTGAAACATCACCACAGATTTTTGCACACTTTTTAGTCTTGCCAGAAGAACGCAAATTCAAGTCATTCATTGCAACAAGTGTTCTGCGTTGGGATGGCTTTAGACCATCCCTAGCGTCAGGCAGAGCACGATCTTCCATTACAGCAAAAGCGTAATTAGTAAATCGTTCATCTAAGAGTTCAATGAACTCCTTGTCAATGATATGATCTTCTTTATCAATGATAGCGGTTGTGTCTTCAACTTTTGGTTTTCTAGCCATTGTTTTCTAATATCCTTGCAGCAGACTTTTCGATAATATGTTCTTTGCGAGGGGCAACATTACTACCCATCAGAACATTTAAGATTCTAGATGCTTCTTCAACATCTTCGACATTTACTTTGATGATTTGACGTTTACCAATTTCCATAGTAGTTGTGCCAAGTTCATCAGCGTCCATTTCGCCCAAACCTTTGAATCTTGTGACTTCTATTTTATCACCATACTTCTTTCTGTACCCATCAAGTTCAGCTTCAGTATGAATGTAAAATTTATCATTCTTATAATTGACTCGATAAAGAGGTGGTTTTGCAATGAATAAATGGCCTTCAGTAATCAAAGGACGCATAAATCTATAGAAGAATGCCATTAACAGAGTGGCAATGTGAGCACCATCATCATCAGCGTCAGTCATAATTACAATCTTGCCGTAGCGAAGATCTTTTATGCTGAAATCATCTTTAATTCCAGTGCCAACAGCAGAAATAATTGCAGCCACTTCTTCATTTTGCATAAGTTTGGCATAATCATTCTTCTCTGGATTGATGATCTTTCCACGTATAGGCATGACAGCTTGGTACTCTGGATCACGTCCACCCTTGCAACTTCCAGCAGCAGAGTCACCTTCAACAATGTAAAGTTCAGTGGACATTGCATCTTCTGAGTTACAGTCTGATAACTTTCCAGGAAGAGAGCCTGACCGACCAAGAAAACCTTGCCTCTTGATATTCTCTGATGCTCTTTTTGCTGCTGCTCGTGCTTTTGCAGCACGTAAAGCTCTTTCTGCAATATTCTTCACTACAGAGGGATTCTTTTCAAAATATTCAGTTATTGCTTCTGAAAAGAGCCTATTTACAACACCTTCAACTTCCTGGGAGCCAAGTTTACCTTTGGTCTGACCTTCAAATTGAGGCTGTGGTAAGCGCACTGAAACAATTGCAACGATTCCTTCACGGATATCTTCTCCAGATAAGTTTGATTCTTTTTCCTTAAGAACTCCTGAAGAACGTGCGAATTGATTTACAACTCTTGTGATAGATGTCTTGAAGCCACTAAGATGAGTACCACCATCAGTGGTAAAAATATTATTTGCATAGGTATAGATTGTTTCTTCATCATCTTCACTATACTGAAATGCAACTTGAACATTAACTTTGCCACTTTTGTTGTCAAAGAAGAATGGTTTAAGTGGATAAACACCTGTACGGGAAGACGAAAGATAACTTACATAGTCGGCAATACCACCTTCAAAGAAAAATTCTTCCTTGGTACCAGTATGTTCGTTTTTGTAAACGATTTTGAGTCCGCCATTAAGATAAGCAGTTTCACGCAATCTACGGATTATTACTGATTCATCAAAATGAATATTTTTCCAAGAGTGACTGAACCAAGAATCAAATGCTTTTGCTAATACTTCCTCTGAGTAGTCTGTATATCCAAAACATTGTTTGAAAATATCAATATCTACTGGTCCATTGATAAGCGCTTTGCGCCATTTGCCAGAACACTCTGCAAACTTTTCATCAATGTCAAAATCATCAAGAAGAACTTCACGGAAAGCGTCTTCTACTGCAAACTGACCAAAAATATTATAGTCAGGAGAGAAAGTAATTTTTGTACCTGTAGCGTTTGAAGTGCCTGATTCAGTAACCCCAGATGCTGGAATTCCACGATCAAAACCCAGGTGATACTTTTTCTTGTCACGAGAAACTTCAACATCAAGTCTCAATGAAAGAAAGTTTACACAGGATGCTCCAACACCATGAAGACCGCCAGACGCTTCATAGCCAGAGCCATCATCTCCAAACTTACCACCAGCATGTAACTCAGTAAGTACAATTTCAAGAGTAGAACGCTTCTTAGGATCTTCTTGCTTTACTGCTACAGGTATGCCCCTACCATTGTCAATAACTGTCACTGAACGATTATCTTTCGATACAATGACATCAATTTTGGTACAATGACCAGCCATATGCTCATCAACGGAATTGTCCAAAATTTCCCAAACTAAATGATGAAGACCCCTTTTACCAGTGTCTCCAATGTACATTGCTGGACGTGTCCTTACAGCTTCTTGGCTTTCCAAGATCTGAATGGAATTTTCATTGTATTGACTTGCCATTTGTTTTCCTTGAGCAAAAAAATAATGCTATGATTTTTATACCATAGCATTATACGAAAAACAAGCCAATTTTGAAATATCTTACATTAAACGATCCGCCATACGATAGAAGCCCAATTTGTCAAGATTTTGTGCTAATTTCACCATGTTCTCAAGCTTTCTAGAAGCCATACCAGGCATTCCCCCACCACCAGGTGCAGGTTGTTCTTTTGCTTTATTCTTTGCAAAGCCAAAAGAAAGATATTTAACCGCATTTGCGAAATCACTTAGTTCTATTTCCAAATCATCTAAGTTTTGGTCTAAAGGCAGTCTTTCCCAACGAGATTTGTTTGTAACTTTAATTTCTGCGTCGTCAGCTTCAGTACTATCGCTTCTTTTGCCAACACGAGATTGAATTACACCACCATCTGCGGAACCACCATACATTTCCCAAATTTCGTTTGCTAACTCTAACTCATTATCTTCAAAATCTTCCATGAGTTTTTTTTCAATTTCAGCATCTGCTAAAATAAGACCCAAATTAGTCAAGGGTACTCTGATAACTTTATCAGCATTACCACCAGCCATACCAGGTCCTGCTGTAGGAGCAACAGGTGGCGGTGCACCAAGTCCTGCAAGAGGATCTCCCATAGGTGGCATCATTTGAGATAAAATTGTTTTCTTCATATTAATTATCGCTTAACGTTAAAATCAGTTCTGTGTCTTCCTCTGCCTTTAGTGTCATAAACTTCAGTTGTTTGCTCAGAGTTTTCAAAAATGTTTTCTTTTTCTTCGACATCTTCATCTTCAAATGAAAATACATCTTCTAACACATCAGGATCAATAATATCCATTTTGCCCCATGGTGGTTTAGTGTTAGCAACTTTTCTGACTAGTTGTGATGCAGATAAGCCACGTCCATCTACAAAGTCTTGGTCATCTTCATCATCTTCCCAATGGGACACAGACTTCATTGCAATTAGGATTGCTTCTGTCATATTTGCGTCAATTGTTTTAGAATCTGTCTTTGCAAATCTTACTTGATTGAATTTTTTATTCAGTACTGAAGACGCATAAGCGATTATTTTTGCTTGTTCTTCATATGAATGAATGTTTGGAGCAATGTCATCTAAAATAACGTGAAGATCTGATTCTAAATTGTGCATATTTTATCTCTCTTGATAAATTGTTAATACTATATTTTTTTATTCTGTGAAGGGATACCTTCAGTCCTTAGCAATTTTATATTCAACTTTGAAATTAAGACCTCTAACTTTCCCATTTTCAGTTATACCAAAGCCTGATAAAATTCCGTTTGTAGGAGTTTTGACTGCAATTCCGAAACTTCTGCTTACCGCTGTTGAATCTGTTGCCATTTTAGCAGTACCTAAAAACACTGCGTTTTCATAACCCGATTTGAGATTTTGCCAAAGTTCAGGACTTGATTCATAAAGCTCTGAAGTCGATGTGTCTATCCAGTCTATATTATCAGTACCCAAAACATATGCAGTACTTTGTGTATTGCTAATAGTTAATGGAGCTGGAAGTTTTATTCTATAATTTTTATTAGCATTTGTAGTTCCATAACCAACACTTATTGTTAATTGTGGTAAAAGTTCACTGCTTGAATCAAGGTCTGTCGCTCTAGTCCAAACATTAGAACTACCTATACTTGAAACTACATATAAACCATTTTGAGATTTTGTACTTTGATTTTTGACAAGCACCCTGTCATATTTTCTCAATGTAATTTCGTCTATTATGCTTGGCGGATTTGTCAATATAATATTGGAATTTGTGGCAACTCTTGCGTCAGTTAGAATAGTATTTTCTCTAATCTTTGTCCAATAGAGAGGAGTGACTCCGATACCTGGACTTGTTACACTTTCATCAAATACAAGTGCGTAATAGCCTGTATTTGCTAAACCAGATGATACATATACTTTTTTGCTGATATCTATTTCATTGTTACTATCTAAAAATTCATCTCTTGAAAGGTAGTAATTATTTTTTATATCAAAGAAGTATATACCATTTTGGGTTTCATCTGATTGATTGAATACTAATAATCTGTCACCTTTTTGAGCATTTACTGCTCCTAAAAGGTTATTCAAGTTTATGTTAGTCGTAAATCCATAAGATGCAGATGTAAAGTTGCTAATCAGGCTTTGTCTAAACCATTCTACTGAGTCTGATCCAACTGTTGTAGCGGATGGATTGTAATATAGTTCATAATTTAGATTGCGATTTGAATCTGTAATAAATAGACTAGATATTTGAAATTGAGTTGTTAATGAGCCGCTTCCAACACGAGTCAGATTTGGCATTACAGTTTTCTTAAATCTAGCAACAATTTTTTCAGAATTTGTTGATTGTGCGTAGAAGAAAACTTTCTCTCCGTCAACAATTTCTCTGCCATTTACAAAGTCTGGTATCAAGTTAAGGTTAGAGAAACTTGTATGCCCTAACCCAACAACATCTATTACATATTCAGGGCCTATTGATTTCCAAATCAAAGGTGTGTTTAATGCTGATGCTCCCAGATTGTATGATGTGCTATCTTCTGGAAGATTAAGTTCAAATAATCTATTTCCAAAAGTTACTCGACCAAGTTCATACAATTCTGAAGTTGCATCTAAATCAGATGCTCTATTCAGTGTGTATGTATTTCTCAAGACTACTGAATAGATACCATTCAATGTACTGTCAGTCTGATTTCTTATAAGTATAGTGTCTCCAGTGCCTACACTATATCCATCAAAATATGCTGTGTTACCACTTCCAGACATTGGTCCAACAACAGGAATATATGTTATGTCGTTGAGGTCTGGAATAGAACCAGTATTTCCTGTGGAGCAAATAAATTCACTTCTAGTAGAAACGTCTATCCAAGATCTGCTACTTGTATCTCTATTTGTATTTACGGGATTATAATAAAGTACGTAAGTTCCTGAGCCTGCACTATTTGTCAACAATGCTTGAGTAGGAGTTAAAGTTCCACCAAAAGCAGAGTGATAAGAAAGATTTACAACTTGATGTTCAGATCTTTTGAATTTGTAAACTTTTTGATCTTTTTTGCCTGATTTGTCTTGCAAAACTAATCTGTTTAAGTCATCATAGTATTCAGATTGATACTCTGAATCAATTATTTTATCACTGTAGTCTGTTGTAGTTTTATTTGCAACAATTAACACATTAGCATTAGCAGTTAATCCCAACCCTGCGTACCAATCTGTCAAAGTAGTGGCTGTACCTGAGTTTATTATTTTCTCAAGATAAAAATCACCAGTAAATAAACCAATTTTATTTAAGGTTATAGGATCGATGAGATTAGTATCTTCAAAAGAACTTGAATTGCCTAAACCTGTTTTAAAATAGTATCCATCTGAAGAAAGCCTGTTAGTAAAATAATAGTTTGTATTTGAATTATTGCTAACAATATGCTGTACAGTTGAAGAATAATTTTTTGAAGAATCAAATGATTTTATCCAAGAAAATCTATCTCTATTGAATTTTACTTCTGTTGTTGTTGCTGTACCTATGGCATTTACAACTTGGAAGTATTCTTTGTCTACTTGCCAGTTTGATGAGCCTAACGCAACATTAGAAGTGAATAAAAATCTATCCTTAAGTACTTGTGGTAAATAGTAATATCTATTTAATAATTGTTTTGGTTCTGAATCATAAGCAGGTACAGTGTTGTCCGTGTAAAGATAAACGTAAAGGGTTCCAGTCCAACCAGTACCAACTGCATTTAACTTACCAGAAGATGAATCAATAGTATAGTCTGTTGAATAAGTTTTATTTATTACAGTATTGCCAGTTGAAACAACATATACATCTGATAATGCAGAGTTGTAATTGTTTTCAGTCCAAGTGTAAACTGTGCTTGAAGTTTCAGGCCTAGCTAAGTAAAAAATTGTACTACCAACAGATGACTGTGTAACAAGTCTTTTAGTATAGTCTAAGTGCCCATTTACAGAGTTATTCTTGACTTTTCTTAAGTGATAATTGTAGTTTGAATCAATATAAACTATTTGATAAATGCCACTCGTTGACTTTCTGACACTTGTATTGTAGTTGCCTTCATCTTCTGCGTAATAAAAGACTCTATCGTTTATTTGATAGAAATAAGAAGTTGTGTCACCGGGAACAAGACTGAATAGTTGAGTACCACTTCTTTTGACTAGAAGAATATCGTTCGTTACACTATCTTGTGTCAAATCTGCTTGAAGAATATGTTGAATTGGAGCAAGTCTAAAGAATTTGCTTAGATCTTGATTATTTTTATGAAGTCTTATTTCTGAACCTGTTTTGAAAATTTCAGTTCCAGTATGTAAATATTTTTCTAAATCTACGGAAGAGTAATCAGAACCAAATGTATTTCTGCGTATCCCTGTTTCGCCTTGCATGTAAACATATTTAGTGTTGAAAGTGGTGCCAACACCCAAATAACCGTGCTCTACATTAACAACACTAGGCCTTTCGTATGGAGATGCTAATGATTTTAAGTCTCCAGTTGATTCAAACTTAGAATCAAAGTAAAAGTCTTCATGCTGGGTAAAATATACAGAACCAATCCCTGTAAATGATGGTCTGTAAATGCCATTAAGTGCAGAATTAGAACTTGTGCCACTACCTACATAAACCAAAATACTATCGTTAACCCTCAATAGTGTTGATCCGGCACCTGAGTTAGAATAAATCAAACTAGATATTGCTGTTCCTGAAGTTGTAGGAATCAGGGATATATCAGATATATTCAAGACTGCTTTGACAGAATATTTTTGCAGATCTTGTCTGTACCAATCAACGTCCAAATCTTGTATCAGCGAGCTTCCCTTTCCATCAGCACCAAAAAACGCTTCGTAATTTTGGAATGATGGGAAAGATACCTCTGGAACAAACACTTGTCCAGTTTCAGTCGCTCCGATAGATGTTATTTGATAAACGCCTTGAATTTGTTTCTTTAAGTCAGGAGATACAGAATGAGAACCTAAAGAATCTGACAATACTGAATTATAAATATCATAGAACCAGTCTGCTAATGCGTCATCATATTGAAAAACTTGTTTTTGTGAGTTTCCTATAGACGAAACAGTGTATATACCATTTCTAGACTCGTCAGTTACTCTAACTAAGACCGTAGTACCAGCACCAACTGCTACATCAAAGTCTCTAGGAGTAATATATTGGCTGGAAAATTTATTTACAGTTGTTTCTGCATTACAAATAATATTAGTTATATTTGTGATATTTAACCAAGTTACACCAATAGCGCCAGGAGATGTTTCAGTTCCAGAAGCATAAAGCATCCAAGTAGTCCCAGATCCAGTGGTACCATTTAAAAGTTTACTAACTGAACCACGTAATACTGAATAATCATCCTTGATCTTTAGGCCATAAACAGTTTTGCAAATTTGCGAAACACGATACAGTCCATTTTGAGATGGATATGTTGTTTGGCCACTAACAAGAACTCTTTGAGATATAGCAATTCCAGAGTTATTGAAATAAACTTCATTAATGTCAGTCAAGTCTGATTGATTGCTTGAGACAAGATTGTTTACAGGCTCGTATGTGTAAGGGTAGAATCTTTCCTGAACATTTATTGAATCAAGATTTAAGTTGAAAAACTGATTATAGGTATTTGTTTTCCCCAAATACCAAATATTTCCACCAAGTGAGTTTATGTTATTATTGACACTTACAACTGTTTGTGATATTTCTGAAGGTGTATCGTATGCAGTGGACCTTGTCCATATTCCAGTTGTACCAAAGGCAACATTTTGAACTGTGTATATTCCACTGTAACTTGGATTGTAATGTTTTACTAAAACAAGTTCACTTGTTGTTAACGTAGTTGCAATGCCTGATGAGTTTATGATTTGTCTTGGAGTACTAGTTAATGTCCCAGCGTTTCCACTAAGATTTGAACTGAATCCAATTCCACTAGTTGAAGTTACTTCATAATACCAATTTACTGTCGCATACTTGTAGTTATAAGTAGCATTTGACCATCTTAAATCAGATGTTGAAGCAATACCTCCAGTAAGTCCAGAGCCTGAATAATATCTAAAATATCCCCCAGTATTTCCTACTGCAGAATTTATAAATTGAATGCTAAGAGCATTATTAGACTTGATGTAACTTTGTGCAGTGTCCCAAAAATCATCAGCAGCCAAAGTGCTTGTAAATGGATTGTAATATGTATTTGCATTTGGTCTATAAAGACTAGAAACAAAATAAATACCATTTTGTGATTTTGTAGTTTGATCTTTTACTAAAACTCTGTCATTCAAAGAAAGTGTATGACTATCTAGAGTTAAAGAACTAGTTGAAAGTCCTACTGATGATTGTTGCAGATTGCTTGTTGTAGCACAATCTGCATTTGTAAGTTGATAGATTGTTGATCTATTCACCCATTTAAAACTAGTAGAACCTGCAGAAGCGGTTTGAAAAGGTGAAAGCCCAATGCTATAAAGATAGTAAGAAGAACTTCCTAATCCTACTATCTTTGCAGCAGTTAATATATCTTCAGCAACAACTCCGCCATATGTACCTTGGCCTGAAGATGAGGATACTTTATATAATCCATTTTGTATTGGGTTAGTTTGTGATTTGACTAATATTTTTTTGTTATTGTCAAGAGCAATCCCGTCAATATAACTTGGAGCAACTAAAAAACTTTCAGTAACAATAGTTGTTGAACCTAAGTTGCTTGATGTTGCTAAGTCTGCATTTGTTTGGTTGACTACAAATGTGTCAAATACTGTGAACTTTAATTCGAACCCTAAGTCTTCTAATATTTTGAGATTAGAAGTATTTTTGATTGTTGGATAATGAGATATATTGTATATGTTAGCATACTCATTATCCAACCACAGTCTTATATTTTCGACATCAGTATTTACCCATTTCAATTTGAACAATTTTTTTGTCCAAGAATTTGATACATTAGTACCAAAACCAGCACTAGAAATTTCCCTTGATATTTCAGTGTTATTTGATGAGTTTATTTCAGTCCAAAAAAATGCGTGAGCCATTACTTATCCGTTAATTTCTTCTAGCTTCAGGTCTATTGAAAATTTCACTAGCAACAGCGGCTAATTCAGAACGTTCAACTTTGCTTAGAGTTACAGAAGCTACAAGTTCGCTTTTCTTTCCGCCTGATATGGCGTGTGACAAACCATTTGACTTAGCATCGAGATATGGATTTTCAACCTGTGAAAGGTCCCCAAGGAGGATAACTTTACTGTCTTTTCCGCATCTTTCTACTACCATCCTTGCTTCTCTTGGTGAAATATTTTCAGCTTCATCAAGAATAATGATAGATCTTGGGATAGAACGACCTTGAATAAAAGCCATAGCCTCTACTTCAATAATTCCATCTCTCACCATTTCTTCAAACATATTGTTTGCAGAAAGAGACTTGGACCCTAGGATTTGATCAATATTATCTTTGATTGGACCAAGCCAAGCAGAGATCTTATCAAATTTGTCTCCAGGAAGAGCACCAATATCTTTACCGCCAACTGGAATCAAAGGCTTCATAACAACAATTTTGTCATAAATACCTTCATTTATCATTTGTAATGCTGCGGCCAAAGCTAAGAAAGACTTACCAGTACCTGCTGGGCCAGAAAGAGTCACAAGAGCAATAGTCAAGTCTGCTAGAATTTCCAAAGCGCATTTTTGCTCTAAGTTTTTTCCTTGAATTCCAGAATATCCCCTAGTCTCTTTTGCATTAGATTTTTCTTTTAGAACTTTTAAAATGCCTCTCTTGTATAGAGTTGGACAAATATTTTCTCCGTAATGAAATAAAATAAATTCATTTGGATATATATCACCAAGTTTACTTACTGTATCTTCGGATAATTTTTTAAGTTCAATTTCGCCATCAGACCACAGGTAGGTCCAATCTTCATGGTTAGTAAGTTCAAATTTTCTTAAGCCAGTGTAAATTTCATCAGAAAGTTGATCTGCTCTGTAATTTTCAGCAGCACAACCCCAAGTAATAGCACGAATTCTAAGTCCAGTGTCTTTTGTGATAATGGCAACTTTCTTTCTAGGATTTGCTGACTTAAGAGCTAAGCAGCATTCTATTATTGCATTATCAGAGTGAACTTTAACAATATTTGGTCTTTCATTTTTTTGTAAAGGAGACTCTGTATTGTAAACAAACAATCTTCCTCCGAGCTCATTGATTTTTACACCCTTGAGAAGATCTTGAAGTGAGTAATGTTCTAAGTTTCTAAATACTTGTCTGGCTGACCATCCAACATTTTCTTTTCTTGTCTTGATGTCGTCCAAATCATCGATGACTGCTAATGGTATATAAATATCATTGTCACCGAATTTGTAGAGGGCAAGGGGGTCGTGGAGTAAGACACAAGTGTCGATGATGTATATATGCTTTGCCAAATTATTGGTCTCCTCGCATTAGTGCTAAAAATATAACCACTCTTATTTTTTCCGAATTTAAAATACCAAGCCCTGTTATAATGGTAGTTCCGGCTTAGCTTCACCTAGTCTTTTAATTGGTTTTTTATCTATGGAGTCTAACCAATAATCAGCATTTTCGTTTTTTACAATTTCAAAACTTTTAAAATTTACAATTTCTTGCAATTTTTCTTTATCAAAATTCTTCAATTCGTCACTTGTCATCCATTTTTTCTGGTTAGTAATTTTTTTAGATTTTAGTTCCCCATTTTGAAAAGATAATAAATCTGTTAATAATTTTGTGTCTAAGTATTCATAAGTAGCATTTATGTTTGTTGATTCTAGGAGGTCTAAATCATTATAGTTTGCGGATAAAATTGAGCCGTTTACAAGAGTCTTACCAAATGGATCCTTGACATCATTACTTTGTCTTGCAAAAACTAAAGAAGACTCTGGTATGCATATGTAAACTTTGAATGGCAGGGAGTCTTGTATCTCATCAGAATTTGTAAGTCTCAATACTTCATTTTCATCATTGACAATTGAAATAACAAGTTTATTTTTATTTGAATTCTTAATTACAAAATCCCATTGATAGTTATGTTCATTCGAAGTAGGGAAGAATGCTGGCACAATTCCTAATTCTTCTTTCTTTTCACATAATTTTAAAAACAGACTAAATCCAATAGTGTCTTCTGGAGTTCCTTTTCTATAGTTTCCTACTTTTGCCCAGTCTACTGCAAAACTTTCATTTTCATTTGCGCCAAAGTTAAATTCTGTAAATTCTCCACTATCATAAATCTTTCTCAAGATAGAGTCTTCCAAAACTCTTCTTGCTCTTACTAAATCTAAAAATTGCTCATCTGAACCGCCAAAATCAGGGTGTGCTTTTCTTGCACATTTGCGGAATGCATTTTCAAGTATTTTGGTTCTTGCAATAGCGTCATTTCTAGTGTTGCCAGATGGAAAATTATTTTTTTCAATACCTAAGATTAAATAGTAATCTTTCTCAAAATCAATAATTTTTTTAGGATCAAATTTACTTGACATAAGGCTTTTATAAAGAAAAAGAGAATAAAAAACTTATGTGGTACAGACAATCAAAAAAATATAATATATTTGGACTTCCAATATCAGGAGATATGAAGTTTAAATATTTTGCTGAAGAAGATTCTGAAGATGAATCAGTAGAAGAAACTCCTTTTGAAATACCTGAAGAAGAGACTGAAACTATAACTGAACCAGATATTCCAGAAGAAATAACAACAGATGATCCTACTCCGGACGATAATTTCTCACCTGAAGATTTACAAAGCAATATAGAAAAAATAGAAAACGATCCTACTGTACTATTAGCACTTCCTCCACTACATGATAGATGTCGTTGTGAAGTACAAACTTTGCCCATACTTTCTTCACCAGGCGTAAGAGATGGAAGAAGAATATGGAGAAGATCTGAAGATTGTTGTGAATTTTGTGAAGCTAGCGCTAATGAGTTTAACAAGTTAGAGGTTC
>Ga0164293_10000316_pt1 | contig 37087 bp, 32 predicted proteins | sample GEODES118metaG_FD_111487 | JGI IMG/M metagenome (GOLD analysis project Ga0164293, IMG submission 111487) | Eutrophic lake water microbial communities from Lake Mendota, Wisconsin, USA - GEODES118 metaG | ecosystem: Environmental > Aquatic > Freshwater > Lake | place: USA: Lake Mendota...
ACTGGTTTGATGGGTTGATTGTTTTTTAACCATAAAGCAGCATCTTCATCAAATTCAAAACCTTGATAAAGCACTTTGCATTTTTCAGCTTTTGCTTCATAAACAGAGATGGTGAAGTGTTCTAATTTTGCAAAAAATACAATTGAAGGATGGGGTGATTTTTCTTTATGATCCAAATAAAAATCTTTTATCTTACCAAGAAGTGACTCAGGTACCAAAAGCGTTTTGGTGCTGGGTGTAATTTTTTTCACTAACTCTATTATATCATTTATCAACGAGTCCTTCGTTAATCAATGATATAGTTAACCTAAGATGAAATCGTTAGTCAACATCCTCGAAATCCCCTTAATTCTTACTCGCATCCAATCCGACGCCAAGACAGTTCTTGGGCAATCATGGATCATGGATGAAACCTTTATTCCAGAACATCTTTTATCCACAAAATTAATTGAAGTCGATGAAATGATGCGTTTAATGGTGAGGTTTTCGCCTTTACCGATTGGTCAAAGTCATGATTTAGAACCCATCTTATCCCTCATCGAAAAAGGAAGCGTCATTCAACTTGAAGGGCTGTTGGCGATTTACCTAGATCTATTAACCGTAGAGAAAGTGCTTCAGTTTACCGCGAGTATCAAACCAGATTTTCCTTCATTGGCCAATCAGTGGAAAGCGTTTGTATTGTTAAAAAGTTTAAAACAAGCGATCGATAAAATCCTTACCCCTCAAGGCACGATTCGTGATGATGCGTCCCCAGATTTGTTGAGAATACGAAAAAGGTTACAAGGCATCGATGCTCAAATGCTTTCGCTCATTCAAAGTTTTGTTCATCGATATGAAGCGCATTTAACCGAGCCTCTTTATACCATTAAAAATGGCCGGTATGTGCTTCCTGTTGCCTCATCAAGTAAAGGATCAGTCCCTGGGATTATTCATGATGTCTCTAGCACAGGGTTAACGACGTTTATTGAACCGAAAGGTCTAGTCGATTTATCTTTAGAAAAGCAACTTTTGCAGGGTGAAGAACAGGAAGCGATTTTTACCATTCTAAAAACCATCACTGAGGTGATTCGTGTTGATTGCAAACCACTTCGTGATAATAACGTTCGCTTAGCGTATCTTGATGTGATTCAAGCCAAGGCAAAATTTGGTATTCAGCATCAAGGTCACATCGGGGTGATGTCAACAACTCCGAAGATTGAATTGATGGGCGCTAGACATCCGTTGATCGACGCCAAACAAGTCATAGCCAATGACTTTTTACTCAATGAAAAGCAATCCATTATTATTATTTCTGGTCCGAATGCTGGTGGGAAAACCGTGGCGATGAAAACCGTGGGATTGTTTGTTTATTTACATCAACTCGCCATTCCATTACCGACCAAGCAACCTGCAGTGGTCTCTTACTTTAAACATATTTATGCCGATATTGGTGATCAACAAAGTGTCTTAGAAAATTTATCCACCTTTGCTGGTCATATCCAACAATTGGTTCCTTTAACTGATCAAGTGAAACCTAATGATTTAGTCCTGATTGATGAACTAGGCACGGGTACCGATCCTAAAGAAGGTGAATCCTTAGCAAGATCACTGCTGATCCATTTACAAGCAAAACGAGCCTTTGTCATTGTCTCAAGTCACTTTCCAGGTTTGAAAACCCTTGCGTTACAAGAACCAAGAATGATGAATGCCTCCTTACAATTTGACGAAGAAAAACTAGCACCAACCTATCGGTTTATTTTAGGCGTTCCTGGAAAAAGTTATGGCCTGATCATGGCAAAACGATATGGACTTGCCCCGCAAGTGGTTGCCCACGCAGAAAAATATTTACAAGATCAACAATCAAGCCAAGACCAACAATCGTTTCTCAAACTACAAGATGCCTTACAAGAAGTAGAGAAAACCAAGTCGCAACTCATCATAGAAAAACAAACCATCCTTCAACAACAACAAGCCCTCCAACAACAAGCTTCCATTTTAGAAAAACGTCTCTCTCAATTCAAGGTAGAAACTGAAGAAAAACAACAACTATTGCTTGAAGAAACGCTTGAAAAAGTTGAATCCACGATCAAAGCTTTGGCCAACCCTAATCTAAAACTTCACGAAGCCATTGCCTTGAAACAAGGCTTAGTTCAAGCCTTGGATCAATCGACATTGTCAGATGAGGATAAACAAGAAGTTCTTCATGTGGATGATTATGTGGTTGAAAATTCAACGGGCATGAAAGGTCGAATCAGGGCGATTCAGAAGAATCAATTAACGATGGTGACTGCCGATGGGTTTACCATCAAAGTCAAAACCAACCAAGTCAGTATCATCCCCGCCCCTGTCAATCATGGACCAAGCAAACCGCTTCGATTGGTTCAGTCCCAAAAAGCGCCAACGAGTTTAACCATCATCGGCTTGCGATTTGAAGAAGCTAAACTTGCCGTGGAAAAGTATTATGATCAAGCCTTATTATCAAGTTTAAAAACGTTAAAAATCATTCATGGCTTTGGATCAGGAACCTTAAGAAAAATGGTGTTTGATTATTTTAAACCTTTGAAAACAGTGAAGTCGATTCAGCAAGGAGAGGGTGAACAAGCTGGCTACGGCGTCACCATCGTTCATTTAAAATGACCTTAACGTTAGACGCAAAAATCAAAAACTTACCGGATAAACCTGGGGTTTACCTCATGAAAAATGAGGAACAAAAAATTATTTATGTTGGCAAGGCTAAGGATTTATCCAAACGTGTCAGTCAGTATTTTACTCGTCCCCAAATCGGGAAGGTTCAAGCGATGGTCATGCACATCGTCGACTTTGAAACCATCATCACCCAATCAGAAAAAGAAGCGCTAATTTTAGAAATGAATTTAATTCATGAACACTATCCTCGGTACAACATCCTGTTAAAAGAAGGGTCGCATTACCCTTACATTGCCTTACGAAAAGGTAGCGATCCCTTTTTAAAAATCATGCGGCAAAACACCGATAAGAAATATCATTATTTTGGGCCATTTCCAAACTCTCGATCTGCTTATCGAATCATTACGTTATTGAATAAAATCTTTCCCTTAAGAAAATGCAATATCCTTCCTAAGGTCGCATGTTTATACCATCATATTGGCCAATGTTTAGCTCCTTGTATTAATGACATACCTCAAGATGTATACGATGATTTAGCTCATCAAATCAGTGAATTTTTAAAAGGAAATGTGAAAAACCAAGTTGACCAATATCAACAAAAAATGTTAGCAGCATCAGAATCACTTAATTTTGAACTAGCTCAAGAATATAAGGTCATTATCGAAGACATTCAACATATCACTGATCAACAGTATGTTGAGATGGACGATAAAATGGATCGTGATATTTTTGCTTTTTCTGAACGAGAAGGTTATTTGTCACTTGCCGTGTTTGTGTTCCGCCAAGGAATCTTATTAGGAAAAGGTAGTTATGTGGTGGAAGCTTTTGATGACCGTGATGAACAATTACTCAATTTACTCGCCCAGTATTATCGCAGCAAACCTTTACCTCAAGAACTCGTATTAAACCATCGAGCTTTACTCGAAAAATTAAAAGAAACCATGGACCTTCGACTCGTCTTTGCGGAAAAAGGTCGGTTGTTTGAATTGATGAAAGGTGTTCAAGAAAACGCGATTCAAACCTTGGATGATCACTTCCTTACGGCGCGGCTAGATGATGATAAATTGACGTTACTGGCAACCTTGGGTAAAACCATTGGATTACCGACACCATTTCATATTGAAATGTTTGATAATTCTCATTTACAAGGCAGTGAACCGGTTGGGGCGATGGTCGCTTTTATCAATGGTGAACCAGTGAAAAAAATGTATCGGCAATTTCATTTACCAGAAACTTTAAAGCAAGATGACCCAGGGGCCATGGCGTATCTTATTCAACGTCGGTATGCTCGGTTAATGGAAGATAAGTCGCCATTACCGGATTTGATTGTGGTCGACGGTGGCCAAACCCAATTGCAAGCTGGGTTAAAATCACTCGCAAGTTTAGGTCTATCGATTCCCATGGTGGGCTTATTTAAAAATGATCGCCATCAAACCAAGGGATTGTTAACCAAAGATGGGGAAGTGTTTGATTTCACCCAACAGCCATCCTTGTTCTTTTTCTTGATTCGCTTACAAGATGAAGTCCATCGCTTTGCCTTACAATTTCATCAACGATTACGAAGCAAGAGTGCCACCCGTTCTATTTTTGATGATATTCCAGGGTTGGGACCAACCCGTGTCAATTTGCTACAAAAAAGATATCCTTCGCTAGACGCTTTAAAGCAAGCGTCCGTAGAAGAACTCTCACAAATCCTTCCAAAAATCGTCGCGATTACCCTCCGGGAAAAACTCTCAAAAATGACGACTTAGCATTGTTGATTATGCTATATTAATAATGTTGTCCCCATAGCTCAGCTGGATAGAGCAACAGCCTTCTAAGCTGTAGGTCAAACGTTCGAATCGTTTTGGGGACGCCAATGAAAGGATCTTTGACAAAAAGGATCTTTTCATGGGTTCAAAGATGGAAGAAATCACCTTACAAACGCTCTATGAGCAACAAGATTACGAAACCTTAGTGAAGCGTACAGCCTCATTAAAGGATTTAAATATGATTCGCTATCATGTCATTGGTCTGCTTGGCATCGGTGCCAATCAAATGGTGTTAAGGGTCATGCTTGCCAAGTTTTCTATCATTCAAAAAGCTTTGGTCATCTTCTTAAAGATTCATTATGAAATTCTAAAAAGTCACCGACAATTTCAAGAACATGCTTTGTTGTTTGAACAATACGAACGGCTTCCATACCTTCATCAAGACGTTGAAGAATGGGTGAGTAAACTGAAAATTTTATTTCAAAAACCACCCCACACAACTTATAAAGACACCCTCGATATGTTCCTTGATGCCTACCAAGAAGAAAACATCGATTTGTTAATGGATTTAATTCCGCAGTTAAAACCAATCCATTTATTTTCCGCGAAAACCCAAATTAAAACCTTACTGACTCGACCATTCCCCCAACGGATCAAAGGGATGTTGGTGCTTGCCTTAATCGATGCAAAATATGATGAAACCATCAACATCACCAAAGGTGAAAAGACCTTAGGTTTCAATCCTATTGATACCGTTAATCCATTTCAAGATGGGACCTTTGAAGATTACCAAAAACAACTCGATGAGATGGTCAAAGATCCTTCGGTCCGCCAAATTGCTTACTCGGTCTTAACGACGTATATGTTAACCATGATTCCCTTTGAAATCGATCCAGAATATTATTTTTTTAAAGCGTTGGTTGAAATTGCGTATGGGTACTTGAAATTGAATCCGCCACCTTTGGATGAAACGGAAGAAGAACGAACTTTAATTGATCAAAAGAAGCATCATCTTGAGACGATTTTAAAAATGTAATCATTGCCAACCCATAGGATGTTTATTGTATAATTGAAAAGTTAAAAGAAAGAGGCATGTATGCAACATCAAGTAAAGACATTAGAAAATTCCCGCGTAGAAATGACGATGACGTTTACCCCCGATGAATGGAAAGCTGCCCAAGCACAAGCCTTTAAAAAACTAGCTGCCGACGTTAAAGTCGATGGTTTCCGTCCTGGAAAAGCTCCGGAAGCGATGATTCGTTCCCGTTTGGCACCAGGAAAAATTTATGATACGGCCATCAACGCCTTGTTACCTAAAGCCTATGCTGACGTCTTAAAAGCAGAAAAGTTAACCCCTTTGAGCCGTCCAACCGTGGATGTTGTCAAAGTATCAGATACCGAATTGGTCTTAAAGGCAGTGGTGATTCTTGTTCCAGAAGTTAAATTAAAGAAATATAAAGATTTAGGGATTAAGAAAGAACCAGTGAAAGTTTCCGACAAAGATGTTGATGCCGAATTGAAAACAACCTTAGCCCAACAAGCAACCTTGATGTTAAAAGAAGGTGCAGCGGCGTTAGGTGATTCCGTTGTGTTTGATTTCGAAGGTTTTGTGAACAATGTCGCTTTTGAAGGTGGCAAAGCAGAAAATTACACCCTTGAATTAGGAAGCGGTCAATTCATCCCTGGATTTGAAGAACAAATGGTTGGTCTTAAAGCCGGTGACCAAAAAGATCTTAAGATTAAATTCCCAGAAAATTACGCTGCGGAACTTGCTTCCAAAGATGCCGTTTTTAAAATTAAAGTTCATGAAGTGAAGAGCAAACAATTACCAGAGATGAACGAAGCGCTTTTCAACGAGATGAAGTTACCTAATGTAAAGAACGAAGCCCAATTCCGTGACTATCTCAAACAAAAAGTCACCACCACCAAGACCAAAGAGGTGGACGAAAAATTTTATTCTGACATCTTGATGAAAGTCACCAAGGATGCAGAGATTGATTTACCTCATGAAGCCATCCATGAACAAATGGACGCGATGAAAGCAGACCTGGTTGAAAAACTAAAACAACGTAATCAAACCATGGATGTGTATTTAAAGGTGAATGGTTTAACCGAGGCAACCCTTCATGATCGTATGCATCAACAAGATGAAGATATTCTACGCGCAAGCTTGGTTGCCAATAAAATTGCCGACTTAGAAAGCATTGACGTCACTGATGAACTTGTCGACTTTGAAATCGCCAAAGTTGCAGAACAATACAAAATGGAATTTGCCAAAGTCAAAGAAATCCTTACCCCAAACTTATCTCGCTTCCGGGCAGAAATCCGCGATCGTTACATCAAAGAATTCTTAATCAAGGTCAATTCTTAATCCTTGGATTAACGGTTGATAGACAATGATTAGCACTTATCACTTGCAAGTGCTAAAATCCTTGCTATAATATTTTTAGCACTCAAAGTCATTGTTTGCTAAACGGAGGATTCCATGAAAAAAGAATCATATGAATTGCCCTTATTAATCACAAGAGGCATGGTCTTATTTCCAAACCAATCTCAATCGATTGAAGCGGGTCGACCATTTTCTGTTGCGGCCATCGAAGCCGCGAAGGTGGATGGCAATGATTTGATTTTAGTCACCTCACAAAAATCTCCAGAAATTGATGAACCTTCAACCAGTGATATTTTCATGGTTGGGACGATTTGCCGGATGTCGAACATCACCTCACTAAAAAGATATACCCGCTTAAAGGTTTTACCTATTGCTAGAATTTTAATTACGGAAGTCATCAAGAATGGTGACACCTGGTCAGCCAAAGCGGAAAAACTTGAAGATGTCATTGGTGATCACAAAACGGAAGTGGCCTTGGTGAGAAACATCATCACCTCCTTAGAAGGCATGCAGGCAGTGACCAATCGTTTACCTCGGGAAGTCGTTGGCCAACTCTCCAAAGGAGTTGCTGCTTCTGACATTGCCGATATCCTTGCTAATTTATTGCCAATGCCTGTCGATCAAAAACAAAAAGTCTTAGAAACTTTAGAGCTCAATGAACGTTTAAAGATGGTGTTGGACGCTGTCAATGAAGAAAAAGAAATCGCTGATATTGATAAGCATCTTCAAGAAGAAGTGAGAAAATCTGCTGAGAAGAACCAACGTGAGTACTTCTTAAGAGAAAAATTAAAAGCGATTAAAACTGAATTAGGGGAAAATCCTGAGTCCACCGATTCAGAAGAATCGTTATTAAAACGTTTAGAAGCTGGACAATATCCTGATCACGTCAAAACCAAAGTTCGTGCGGAATTAAAGCGTGGAGAAATGATGCCTTCTAGTAGTTTGGAAGCGTCCTTAATTAAGGCCTATGTTGAACTGATGCTTGATTTACCATGGTGGCAACGAACCTCAGATAACGATGATTTGATTAACGTTCAAAACATTTTAGACGACGATCACTATGGCTTAGAAAAAGTTAAAAAACGGATTATTGAATATTTAGCCGTCAAGAAAATGACCGGGAGTTTAAAAGCACCTATCTTATGTTTCTACGGGCCACCTGGGGTTGGTAAAACTTCCCTTGCTCGCTCCATTGCCAGAGCCTTAGGTCGCAAGTTCTTTAAAGCATCGTTGGGTGGGATCAGTGATGAAGCGGAAATTCGTGGCCACCGAAGAACCTACGTGGGTTCAATGCCCGGAAGAATTTTAAATGGGATGAAAAAGAGTGGGGTTGTCAATCCTGTCTTTTTACTCGATGAAATTGATAAACTAGCATCCTCATATAAAGGCGATCCTGCCAGTGCTTTATTAGAGGTGTTAGACCCAGAACAAAACTTTGCATTTAATGATAATTACATCGAAGAAGTTTACGATTTAAGCAACGTCATGTTTATTGCGACCGCGAACTATTTAGAAGATATTCCTGCCCCTCTTCGTGATCGCTTAGAATTGATTGAAGTTAACTCTTATACCGAAGTGGAAAAGATTGAAATTGCCAATCGGCATTTGATTGAAAAACAATTATTAGCGAATGGATTAAAACCAGAACAAATTTCCTTTAGTAAAGATGCATTAGCGGCGATCATTGAATTCTATACGCGTGAAGCGGGTGTTCGAGAACTTGAACGTCGGATTGCCTCGATTTGCCGCAAAGCGGTTGTTGAACTCATCAAGGATCCAAAAATTACTGACATTAAAGTCACACCTTCCGTGGTGAGAAGGTATCTTGGTGTTGAAATCTTTGACAATTCGAAAAAAGAAAAAACTTCTCAAGTTGGGGTGGTTACAGGATTGGCCTATACCCAATACGGTGGAGATATTCTTCCTATCGAAGTCAATCATTTCCCAGGATCAGGTCGATTGGTGCTCACCGGTAAACTCGGAGACGTGATGAAAGAATCGGCAACGATTGCTCTTGATTATATTCAAGCGAATGCCTCGAAGTATGGCATCGAATCAAAAATGTTTAAAGAACGTGATATTCATATCCATATCCCTGAAGGTGCGGTGCCAAAAGATGGACCTTCGGCTGGGGTCACCATGACCGTGGCGATTATCTCAGCATTAACGGGTCGCCATGCCTCTAGTGAAGTAGCGATGACAGGAGAAGTCACCTTACGAGGCAATGTCCTTGCGATTGGTGGCTTAAGAGAAAAAACCATCGCTGCCTTACGAAGCGGAATTAAAACCGTCTTGATTCCAGAAGAAAATAAAAAGAATGTTGAAGATCTAGCCAAAGAAGTTAAAGAAAATCTCAAGATTATTTATGTCAAAAATGTCGATGAAGCCATTGAAGTCACCTTGGCGCCATCCGTGAAAGCATAATGGATTTTAAAAAGACAACCTTTATTAAAACGGTGGTGCGATTGGAAGATCGCCCCCGTTTTTCTTTACCAGAACTTATCTTTATTGGTCGGTCCAATGTGGGAAAAAGTAGTCTGATTAATGCGCTCACCGGACAAAGAAAGCTTGCAAAAACCTCATCCACACCAGGAAAAACAAGGTATCTCAATTACTACATGGTCGATCATGCTTGTTACTTGGTGGATGCCCCTGGGTTTGGGTTTACCGCGTATGGTAAACAAGAAATGCAGCGCTTTTCCGAACTGATGCAACCTTATTTTGCTGAAGCAAAACCACGATTGGCACTTTATTTAATGGATAGTCGCCGTGAGGTTCTTGAGGCCGACATTCAATTTATCCACGATCTCAATCGGTTGATGAACGTCTTGATTATCTTTACAAAAATAGATGTCCTTAATCAAAAAGAACAAGCAGCGTTAATCAAGCAGTTAAAAACCCTTGGTTTAGAAAGCAAAGATTTTGCTTTTGTCAGTCGTGAAAATCCTCGACTATTAGACCAACTCCGTGAACAAATCAAAACGTATTTTCCAAAACCCACCGCAGAAAAAATCTAATTCGTGTATAATCAATGGTGATAAAAAGAGTACATCACTGCCTCTTTACAAAAGAAAGCCTGACATGATGCAAGCAGGTTAAAGAGTGTGATCGAAGTCGTTTATCGTTGACAACGTGTCCTCGCGTTAAGGGGCTTGAGTGCATGTGTTTCACACATGAATTAAGGTGGTACCACGCAACATAGCGTCCTTATACGGACGTTTTTTTATTTTCAAGGAGGCTATATGGAATTAGCAAAACGATATGACCATAAGGAAGTCGAAGAAGGCAAATATGAGCAATGGTTAAAACTGAAACTTTTCGGCCTTGATCCAAAACGAAAAGAAAAATACACCATCGTCATCCCACCTCCGAACGTCACTGGAAAATTACATTTAGGTCATGCCTGGGATAACACCTTGCAAGACATACTCATTCGTTTTCATCATAGTTTAGGTAAAGACGTGGTCTATCTTCCTGGCATGGACCATGCCGGGATTGCCACCCAAGCGGTCGTGGAAAAAAAATTAGCAGAACAAGGCGTGACTCGTTATGACTTGGGAAGAGAAAAATTCCTGAAAGAAATGTGGAAGTGGAAAGATGAATATGCGACCAACATCCGGCGGCAATGGGCAAAATTAGGATTGTCTTTGAACTATGATCTTGAACGTTTCACCTTGGATGAAGGTCTTTCCCATGCAGTCAAAGAAGTGTTTATCAAACTCTATCGTGAAGGATTAATTTATCGTGGCGAACGCATCATCAATTGGGATCCTGAGCAACGCACCGCCTTAAGTAATGTTGAAGTCATTCATAAGGAGATCGAAGGTCATTTATATTATTTGAAATATCATCTCGTTGATCGTAGCCAAACCTTGATCGTCGCGACCACTCGTCCAGAAACGATGTTCGCTGATGTTTGTTTGGTGATTAATCCTAAGGATAAACGTTATACGCATTTACTAGGAAAAATGGTGATCAATCCTAGTAATGGGGAAGCCATTCCAATCATTGCCGATGATTATGTGGACACGAGTTTTGGCACCGGGGTGATGAAGTGCACGCCTGCCCATGACGTCAATGACTTTGCGATTTCTGAACGTCATCATCTTGCTCGGCCGATGTGCATTGAAAAAGATGGATCGATCAATGAACGTGGTCTTCAATTCAAAGGATTAGATCGATTTGAAGCTCGCCGCCAATTGATTGCCTACATGAAAGCCAAGGGTGATGTTGAAAAAATTGAACCGATTCAACACTCAGTCGGTCATAGTGAACGCAGTGATGCGATTGTTGAGCCATACTTATCTAAACAATGGTTTGTGAAGATGAAACCTCTGGCAGAAAAGGTTTTGCAACTTCAAAAAAGTGATGACAAAATTCGCTTTTTCCCTGACCGCTTTGAACAGACCTTACAACAATGGATGGAAAAAGTGGAAGACTGGTGTATCTCTCGGCAATTATGGTGGGGTCATCAAATTCCTGCTTGGTATCATAAAACCACGGGTGAAGTCTACGTTGGGGTTGAAGCGCCAAAAAATCATGCTGACTATGAGCAAGATCAAGATGTTTTAGACACTTGGTTTTCCTCTGCTTTATGGCCTTTTTCTACGTTAGGTTGGCCAGAAGACCATCATTTATTGAAAAATTATTTTCCCACTTCAACGTTAGTCACTGGCTATGACATCATCTTTTTTTGGGTGGCAAGAATGGCATTCCAATCCCTTCACTTTTTAGGTAAAAAACCATTTCACGATGTCTTAGTTCACGGAATTATTCGTGACGCCCAAGGGCGAAAAATGTCAAAATCATTAGGCAATGGGGTTGACCCAATCCAGGTGATTGACCAATATGGGACGGATGCTTTACGAATTTATTTGGCAACTAATTCAAGTCCCGGTCAAGACACACGTTATATTGAAGAAAAAGTAGAAGCCCAAGCCAATTACTTAAATAAAATTTGGAATTCTGCAAGATTTATCATGAGTTATCTTCCCGATAACTTTAAACCACAACGATTATTAAGGGAACATCTTGATCCATTACAACTTGGCATTCTTCATCGCTTGAATGAACTCCTAGCTCAAGTGAAGACGAATTTATTAAAGTATGAGATTGGCTTTGCTTCATCATTGATTTATCAATTTGTTTACGATGAATTTTGCTCTTGGTATTTGGAGTTTTCAAAATTAACCTTAAACCAACCCGATGAATCGAAAAAGACCACGACAATGAATGTTCTTTACCACGTCCTTAAATCGATTTTGATTGTCTTGCACCCCTTTGCTCCCTTCATCACTGAATCGATTTATCTTCAATTGCCTGGTCATCTTGCTTCGATTTATCTTGAACTCTATCCAAGTCCATTGGTCTTAGGCCAGGTGGATGAAAGTTATGGATTACTCCAAGCGATGATTACCGATATTCGCAGTTTCAAGGTTAATCACCAATTAGCGCCGAACGCCAATTTAAAGATTGCCATCCATACCAATCATCCTGCGATCATGCAAGCCATCTTGCCCTATGTTGAACGCTTCAGTTTTTCAACGGTCATCGAAGCAAGCACCAAGGATAGCAACCTCACCTCGATGACGAGTTATCTTTATCCCCAAGGGAAAATGTATGTTGAACAAGTGATTGATCCAGTGAAATTAAAAACGCAATTAACAGAAACGCTTGCCCATCTCACCTCAGAAATTAAACGGGCCCAAAGTATGTTAGCCAATCCACGATTTATTGAAAAAGCGCCCCAAGAAAAAATCAAAGAAGAAAAAGATAAGTTAGCATTGTTTGAAAAACAATTCCTTGAAACCAAAGAAAAATTAAAGAAAGTCGGTTAAACCTTGAATTTTCCTCCTATTCACAAATAAGGAGGATGGCGCTTTGGAAGAATTATCTCAACAAGACATGATGACCTTATCAGGCGGTGAACCCGTGTCATTAGCCGCTGTGATGGCAGTCATGATCGTGGCGATTTCCGCGGTAATTGTTTATCGATTGTTTATGTCATCAACAGGAAAGGCAACCATTCCTGGTGGATTCCAATTTGAATGGAAATAAGCGAATTGCCGATTTAGCCCCTTTCGAAAGGCCGCGAGAAAAAGCTTTTGCGTATGGGGTTAAAACGTTATCAAGCAAAGAACTTCTCGCGTTAATGATTGGTTCAGGCGTCCGGGGCCATTCGGCATTGGTGATTGCCGATATGTTATTAAATCGATACGGAAGTTTAATCGGATTGATGCGCGTTCCCTTGCATGAATGGTTGACAATCCCTGGGTTTAAAAAAACCAAAGCTATTCAACTCTTAGGGATGTTTGAATTGTTTCAAAGGATTGAAAAACACGAATTACCAACGGTGAAGCTCAATGACCCGGCGATGGTCTATCGTCACTATCGTTTACGGTTAGGAAGCTTGCTTCATGAGCAATTGATCATCATCAAATTAAACCATCAATATCATTACACGAGTGAAACCTTGTTTCGCTTAGGATCCCAATCTTCTTTGCAACTGGATTACCGAGATTTGTTTGTGGATTTGTTAAAAACCGACACCAAAAAGTTCTTACTTTTGCATAATCATCCTTCTGGGGATGTCACCCCTTCCCAAGAGGACATTCGAACAACGATTGATATCCAGCGGGAAGCGAGAAAATTAGGGTTTATGCTCATCGATCATTTGATTATTTCTTTTCAAGGGTATTTCTCGATGAGACAGGAAAAAATCATCTGATTAATCGTTGACGTTAAATAGTCTTTTATGCTATATTAATCACGTTGTCGCCTCACGAGCTACAACCGCCTCTCAAGGTATTGAACACATCCACGGATGGACCGCTAGAGCGAGTCTGAGTGAAAAGGAGGTTTTTATGTACGCAATCATCATCACTGGTGGTAAGCAACTTCGTGTCGAAGTTGGTCAAAAGATTTTCATTGAGAAACTTACTGCTGAACCAGGAGCCACGGTCACGTTTGATCAAGTGCTTTTGGTCGCCGATAAATCTGTTAAAGTTGGTACGCCAACGATTAAGGGTGCTTCGGTTACTGCCAAGGTTGAAAAGCAAGGATTAAGTAAAAAACTAACTGTCTTTACTTATAAATCCAAGCACAACGTGCGCCGAACACTTGGCCACCGTCAACCTTATACTAGTCTAGTCATTGAAGCGATTAACGGGTAAGTATGATTCAAGTCGCCATCATCCGAAAGCAACAACGTTATCAGATGATGAAAGTGACCGGTCATGCGAATAGTGCCCCGTATGGAGAAGACCTCGTCTGTGCTGCAGTCTCTGCGGTCATCACCGGTGGCATTAATGCCCTAGACTTAAAAACAGTCAAGGTTAAAAACACCGAGGGATTAAGTGATCTACAAATCCTTGATCTCAAACATGAAAGTAACCAATCCGTCTACAGGGTCATGCATATCCAGTTACAAACCATCGCCAATGATTATCCTAAATTTATTCGCATCAACTTAAAGGAGGAATAAACATGAACTTATTTAAATTAAATCTACAACAATTCGCTTCGAAAAAAGGGGTGGGTTCAACCACCAACGGCCGGGATTCAGCTGGTCGACGTTTAGGTTCGAAAGCATCAGATGGGGAAACGGTCACTGCTGGAAGTATTCTTTATCGGCAACGTGGCTCACGTATATTTCCAGGATTGAACACCAAAAAAGGTAGCGATGATACGATTTTCGCAACCAAGTCTGGCGTGGTCAAATACCAACGTTGGGGCAAAGATCGCACCAAGGTTGTCGTTCTAGAATCTGTCGCTAAGTAAACAGCGAATAGACCACGTGAAGTGGTCTTTTTTGTTATAATATTGTCAATGAAAAAAATCTCAATTGTTGTACCGATGTATAACGAGGAAAAAGTTATTCCTTTGTTTTTTGCTGAAATCAATCGGGTCTTATCCACCCTTCCCCAATATCAATTTGAATTGGTGGTTGTCAATGATGGATCTAAAGATCAAACGTTATCATTATTGAAAGCGCAACAAACCAAACAACCTCAATTAATCATCGTCAATCTTTCAAGAAATTTTGGTCATGAACCTGCCGTTGCCGCCGGCATCAAAACGGCCACAGGCGATGCCATTATCCCCATGGATGCTGATTTACAAGACCCACCGATGTTAATTTCGCAATTACTTAAACAATTTGAAAGTGGTTTTGAAGTGGTGAATGCCAAACGAAAAGGTCGGCATGAAGATACCTTTTTCAAGCGATTTTCCGCGATTAAGTTTTATCAATTTATCGCTAAGTTGTCGGGAAAGATTAAGATTCCGCAAAACGTTGGCCATTTCCGCCTTATCTCTCGCCGTGTTGCCGATGAAGTGAATCGTTTAAGTGAACGTAATCGTGTCTTTAGAATTGAAGTACCTTTTGTTGGATTCAAAACGACGGAAGTCCTTTTTGATCGACCAAAACGTGCTGCAGGCGAAACTCACTATAATTTACAAAGCATGATGAAATTAGCCGTGGATGCGATTGCCTCTACCACCAGCGTTCCGCTGGTTTGGCCAGTGCAAATCTTTCTCGCAGTCGGTACCCTTTTTGCCATCAGTGTCATCGGTCAAATGTTAATAGCAATCTTTCTTCCCATTGAAGCAACCATCCAATTGATCTGGCTGGCAACCAACATCATCGTCTTGATGTTTGTGTTGTTATTTTTTATTCTTTCGATTCTTTCCTTATACCTATCCAGGGTGTTTATTGAAACTCAGAATCGACCATTCTATGTCATTGATCAAGTCATCTCAGGTCGACCCTAATTATGTTTATTGATCGTGCTCAGATTATCGTAAAAGCCGGTAAGGGTGGCGATGGTGCCATCTCGTTTTTACGTCTTAAATTTATGGAATATGGTGGCCCTGATGGTGGTGGTGGTGGCCGAGGTGGTTCGGTCTATTTCCAAGCATCTCATTCAGAGACCACCCTATATAAGTTTCGCTATCAACGCAAGATTATTGCCCAGGATGCAGAGAATGGTCAGTCCACAGATCGCTATGGTCGATCGGGAGAAGACTTAATCATTTTGGTCCCATTAGGCACCATCATTTATGATGATGAAACCCAATCCATCATTGCCGATTTATCTGAAGAAGGTGAACGGGCGTTGATTGTACAAGGTGGCCGCGGTGGACGTGGTAACGCCACGTATAAATCAAGTGTAAATCGCGCACCACGGATTGCAGAAAAAGGCACTCCTGGAGAAACTAAAAAAATTACCATTGAATTAAAACTCTTGGCAGATGTTGGCATTGTTGGTTTTCCTTCGGTGGGCAAAAGCTCCTTATTAAGTGTTGTCTCCAATGCAAAGCCAGACATTGCCGATTATGAATTCACCACCTTGGTTCCTCAACTTGGGGTCGTCTTAAGACCAGAAAAAGCACCATTCACCATTGCCGATTTACCAGGGTTGATTGAAGATGCTAGCAAAGGCAAAGGGTTGGGATTAAATTTTTTAAGACATATTGAACGCTGCCGGGTTTTATTACATGTCGTCGATATGGCTTCCCACCGTGGACCGGTGTACGCCTATGAAAGTATTCTCAAAGAATTAGAAGCTTATACGGCAGATCTATTGACAAAACCAACCTTAATTGTTGCTTCAAAAATGGATGAACCTCAAGCAGCAGAAAACCTAAAAACCTTTCAAAAATATCTCAAGAAGAGAAAAGTATATCCAATCAGTGTCCTTTCTAACGAAGGTGTGCCAGAACTATTGGACGCCATCGAAGTTGCCTTGGCCAAAGCTCCAACCTATAAAAAGAAAATTATTGAAAATAACAACGAAAAGATCTACACCTATCAACCACCATCCGCGTTTAAAATCACTCGGCGTAGTGAACATATTTTTGTCATTCAAGGTAAAGAAGTCGAAGAAACCTACGAAAAATTTAATTTATCAACCGATCAAGGAATCATGAGTTTATTGCAATACTTACGCAAGATTAAAGTTGAAGATACATTGGAGCAAATGGGTGTCAAAGAAGGTGACACCGTGATCATTGGTGAATTTGAGTTCACCTATCATGCTTAAAAGAAATTAGAAAAGATATAATATTCATATGCGTAAAGAAATATCTTCCTTGCTCGTGCTCGTCTCCACTGTCATCACCATCTTTGTTTTACTCATCTTATTTTTTTTAGGCGTGGTTCAATTGAATATATGATTTACTCATTAACTGGGCTGATCGTTAAATTACAACCTGACCACTTGGTGATTGAAGTCCAAGGGGTTGGCTATTACGTATTGATTGCCAAGGCTGATCATTTTCAACGCAATGAAATCAACCATGTTTACACTTACCATGTCATTCGGGAAGGCGATGAATTTTTGGTTGGATTCTCTAATTTATTAGATAAACGAATTTTTGAACAATTGTTATCGGTCAAAGGCATTGGCCCAAAGACAGCACTAGGAGCTTTATCTGGCGCGAGCAGTGAGCAAATTATTCAGGGTATCAATGATGGCAATATTGCCTTCTTAAAATCCTTACCAAGCATTGGTCCCAAAGCTGCGAGTCAAATTATCCTCGATTTAAAAGGCAAGATTACCTTTGACACCCCTAAGCTTGCATCAAAGCAAAATCCAAAACTCAATGACGTTAGTGATGCCTTAAAGTCTTTAGGATTTAAAGTCGTTGAAATTGATCGAGCACTCAAAGATTTAAGTAGTGATGATTACTCAGTTGAACAACTGATTAAACTCGCCTTAAAAAAATTAGGTAAATAACATGACGCGCATTGTCGATGCCAATAAAAATCAAGAAGAAGTGATTGAAGAACTATCTTTAAGACCGCAATTACTCAAAGAATATATTGGCCAAAAACAATTATTAGATAACCTCAAGGTATTCATTGGAGCTGCCCGTCATCGCCAAGAAACCTTGGACCATCTTTTACTTTATGGCCCACCTGGATTAGGTAAAACAACCCTTGCCCATATTGTTGCCCATGAAATGAAGAGTCAAATCAAAACCGTCACCGGTCCTAGCATTGAACGGACAGGAGATTTAGCAGCTATCCTCACCTCGTTAGAACCAGGGGATATTTTATTTATCGATGAAATCCATCGACTTCCAGCGATTGTGGAAGAAGTTCTCTACGGGGCCATGGAAGATTTTCATGTGTCAGTCTTGGTCAATCGCGAAGGCAGTAGTCGCACCATCAATTTAGAACTTCCACCCTTTACCCTGATTGGTGCCACCACCAGGGCCGGAGATTTATCTTCCCCATTAAGAGGACGTTTTGGGATTACCGAAAAACTAAATTTTTATAGTCAGTCAGAAATTGAAGACATTATCCGCCGAACTGGAAAAGTGTTGCATACCCCCATTGAGGAGGGAGCGGTCACTGAATTAGGAAAACGGTCTCGTGGAACTCCCCGAATTGCCAATCGGTTATTTCGCCGGATTCGCGACTTTGCTCATTTTGAAAAACAGGATGCGATTACCTTGCCATTAACCGTCAAGGCCTTACAGGCACTGAAAGTCGATCCGTTAGGTCTTGATGATGTTGATTTAAGATATTTATTAGGAATCATGGATCGCTTTAAAGGTGGCCCGGTTGGCTTAGAAGCGCTTGCCAGTGCCATTGGTGAAGAAATCATGAATTTAGAAGATGTTTATGAACCTTATCTGTTACAAATTGGTCTTATCAACCGTACGCCTCGAGGGCGAGTTGCTACGGAAAAAGCATATCAACACTTAAAACGGCCATATCAAGGACTTTTGTTTTAAAATCATCTCCTTTCCTTAACTTTTTATCGTTGAATTAAGGGTAAAAACATAGTAAAGTGTTATAGCGACATTTTGTCGTTGAAACGACCTTTCGGAGGATCAATCATGCGAAGATTATTCACGTATCTCATTTTATCGATAACCACCTTTTTATTGGTGGGAATTAACTTCCTATCGGTCATCGGTGGAGTCAATACCAATTTAGAATTTACATCTGGTCGAGAAATGGTGTTCCGAATCACCGATAAAGAAAACGAAGATCTCGTGTTTGAAAACGCTGACGATGTCACTGATATCGCCAATACCATGATTGAACGTCTTGAAAATTCCTTGGTTACTAAATATGAAGTCAATGTTGAAGGCAATGACCAAATTCGTGTCACCGTCTCAGAAACTTCGGAAACCAAGTACAAACGAATCCAAGATTATCTTGGATTTGACGCTGAATTTACGTTATGCACCACCACGGAAGTTTGTGCGACCAATGAACAAATGTTTGAAGGTCAAACCGCTCGAGTTGAATACAAAGGCCAAAATCCATTTGTGGTTTTCCCAGTCAAAGATCTCACCTATCTCAAGGAAGTCATTGTCACCGAAGCAGGTGGCGCTGAAAGTACAGACGGAGAATTACTCTTGTGGGCGGGTAAACTTGAAGCTGATTCCTATTCAGAATCATTAAATAACCCAGAGATGGCAGAAAAAATTCTCCTTCGTTTCCCTGTTGCGAATATGTGGTTCGACCAAGAAGACCAAACGGAATTGGCTTTTTTAGTTTCCCCATCGAAGTTTGGTAGTGCCAATGAAAACAATATCTTTGAAGCTACGGTCGTTGCTCAAGCAAACGAAGAAGCAATTTTTTATCGCAACCTTGTCAATGCCGGTGATTTACCTTACACCGTCGAATTTTTATATTCACAAAATATTCCTGCTGCCATTGAACCACTCTTATTACTTGAAAACATTCTAACGATTGCCAATAGTCAAACCCTTTGGGCATTAATCGCTTCGACATTGATGATGGTGATTGTCCTTGTCATCGTTTACCGATTAGGTTCGATTGGTATTCTTGCCACCACAACTTTATCGATTTTCCTGACGTTGTTTTCCTTTATTTGGTTGAACTTAGAATTCTCCAGTGCCGCCTTGCTTGGGATCATCACGGTTGGGGTCTTGGGGCTGTTAACTTCGGTGCTCTACCTGACTTATTTACGTCGAGAAATATATCAAGGAAGACCATTTAAAAAATCGCATATTGAAGCCAATGGTAAATTAATCCCATTGATCTTAGACATCACCGTGGTGAGTCTCATCTTTGGTTTATTCATTTATATTTTTGGTGGTAACCTTGCCCAAAATTTTGCCGTCATGTTGATGATTGGCTCCCTGATTAACTTGGTGGTTGTCTTCTTAGGTAACCAAGTGCTTTATGGCCAACTCATGCAAACCACTGATTTGGTGAATCATCCATCATGGTTAAATTTACAATCGAAATTAATTCCTAACTTGCTCAAAGATGAAAAACCAGTTTATGCTGGTCGGTTTGCGACCCGTGACTTTACTTCACGAGGTCAATTTTTATCCCCAATTGCTGTCATTGGTGGCGTACTTTCCTTGGCCGCCGTGTTGGTGTTAACCACGGTGAATATCCCTGTGATTCAACCCCCTGTCTCGACGAATCCGTCAAGACTTTACTTAGAAGCAAAAGAGTTCTCCCAATTTGAAACCACCGTCGATGTTAACAACATGATTGACTTTATTACTGTCGATGGAGAAGCCTTAACCTTAAGCAATCCAACCATTCAAATTCATGAGTTTACCAGAAGAGAAAATGAGATTGATGTCTTGTACCGAATTTTTGTAGCTCAACTTGCCCTTGACGTGACCGACGTGACCACGTTTGCCTTTGATAATGGCCAAGATCCAGTGATTAGTTTTACTAACTTCAACGAATTATTAGAAGAAGTGATTAATACCGTCTATGAAGATGATCAAGTCACCATCGTTGGGTTTTATCCTACCACCTCCATCACCAATCAACCTACCATTCTTGATATGGCCATTGGCGTGCTGTTGGCGTTGGTCATGGTTGGGGTCTATCTCTCGATTCGTCAAGGCTTAGCCACTGCCTTGACCAGCATCCTGATCAGCGGATCGATTGCCTTACTGACCTTAGGGTTATTCATTGCTAGCCGAATTGCCTCCCCTGCCACCCTTGCGTTAAGTTTATTTACCCTTACCTTTGTTAGCTTGTTATTGATCATGGTGATTTTTGCTCGGGCCAAAGAAGATCTTGTCTTGATTAAAGACCGGCCAATCACCATCGATGATTCGACCTTGGCACTCAAGAAAGCATCCAGTCAATCTGCTGCGATAATCTTTTTAACCGGATTGGCCCTTGTCTATCCAGGGTTAACTTTCTTAGCCATTGGTCCAGGGGCTTTACAAGGTTTATTCTCTGCGCTTTTATTAGGAAGCGCCCTCGCTGCATTGTTCATCACTGCCATGATTCCTGCTACCTTCAAACCATTTCATCGTCTCTTTAAAGGTGTGAATACATGGTTATCCTTTGATTGGATTCCTTCAAAAACCAAGTCAGGAAAACCATCCGTTTCTGAACGTAGCAACGAACCTCAAGAAGCCACCTACATCGGCATTAACGATTAAGACGATTCAACAAAGAAAACCCTATTCTATATAGGGTTTTTTATTTTTTTGTTATAATTAGAAATGATGATTATCAAAGAAAAAACAAATGTTTTTCATACGTTTGGTGATGTTGAAGAAAAGTATTTTTCTTATATTAGCAAAGAAGATGATCGCGCCCTCATCAAACGTGCTTACCAATATGCCGATGATAAACATGCTGGCATCTTAAGAAAAAGTGGCGAACCTTACATTCACCATTTGATTGAAGTGGCATTTATTCTTGCTTCTTTACAAGGTGGACCCCATACCATCGCCGCAGGTTTTCTCCATGATGTGGTTGAGGATACTGATGTCACCGTTGACGATCTCAAGAAAGCATTCAATGAAGACATTGCCTCCTTGGTGGAATCGCTCACCAACATCCAACGATTAAAATTATCGCACCGAAAACCTGAAGATTTTGCCGCGGAAGATCACCGAAAAATATTTTTAGGGATGGCCAGAGATATTCGCGTGATCATTATTAAACTTGCTGACCGTCTTCATAACATGAGAACCTTACAGTCGTTATCGCCAACAAGACAAAAAGTATTATCCAAAGAATCCCTTGAAGTGTTTGCCCCGATTGCTCATCGCCTCGGGATGTTTGACATTAAAACCGAACTTGAAGATTTATCCATTCAATATCTTGAACCGGAAAAGTTTCAGATGGTCGTTGAACAACTCGACAAACGAACCCGTAACCGAGAAAAATCCTTGGATGAAGTCAAAAAGAAAATTGCCGATATGCTCTTGCAGTATAAACTACAATTTTCCATTGAAAGCCGCGTCAAAGGCATTTATTCTATTTATCGCAAAGTGTTTATTCAAGAACATAATTTCGATGAAATTTATGACATATTAGCCATCCGCCTTATCACCGATACCGTTGCCCATTGTTATGAAATACTTGGTTATATCCATGCGATGTTTACCCCAATTTCCAATCGGTTTAAAGATTATATTGCTGCCCCTAAACCTAATTTATATCAATCCTTACACACGACCATCATTGCCAAAGATGGGCAAGTCTTTGAAGTTCAAATCCGTACCAAAGACATGGATCAATTAGCAGAAACTGGGGTTGCCGCTCACTGGCGATACAAAGAAGGCACGAATTATAATCCGCAAAAAGAACAAAAAGAAATCGAAGAAAAATTATTTTGGTTTCGTGATTTAATCACCCTCGCTGATCAAGAAGGTGACGCCAAAGAAGTGATGGAAAATCTTCAAAAAGATATTTTTGAAGCCCAAGTGTATGTGTTTACACCCAAAGGTAAATTGGTTGAATTACCCAATGGATCGACGCCTTTAGATTTTGCTTACCGGGTTCACACGGGTGTCGGGCATAGTGCCGTAGGAGCAATTCTCAATGGCTCTTTGGTGCCATTAAATACTGTACTAAAAACTGGAGACGTGATTGAAATTCGCACCTCGAATGCGTCACCTGGTCCCAATGAGGGTTGGTTGAAAATCGCCCATACCGCGACGGCAAAGAATCATATTCGTAAATTTCTGCAAAAGAAAAATAACGATATGTTACGCGAAGAGAAGATCATCAAAGGCAAAGACAACTGTGTGGATGCATTCCGTGAGCATGGCGTGAACGAGAAAGACATGATGGCATTGGTCAATCAACCTAAAGTCCTGCAAAAATTTGAGATGGCAACGTTGGATGATTTGTTTATTGCCATGAATAATCGCAACCCCGCTCCCGCTGCGGTGATTGATTATTTAAACATTAAAAAGAAAAGTGTCTTTACCTTGGGTAAGAAACCTGTTCAGACGAATAAGTCTGCTGTCTTGGTTCCTTCTGCAGGTAAAGTCGCCATCACCCTTGGTAGCTGCTGTACCCCAATTCCTGGGGATGACATTGTTGGCTTTATCACCAAAGGCAAAGGCATTACGGTTCATCGCATTCATTGTCCTAACATCTCCAGTCAAAAAAATCGTCTGACAGATGTGTTATGGAACGACCAGTTGGAAACCAATCCATACCCGGTGGATATTCGCTTAGAAAGTAATGACCGGCATAATTTAATCGTCGATATCATGGGTGTATTTTCTCAACTCAAAGTATCGGTGACCAACCTCAACGCAAGTTTACATCCGACGACCTTAACCACCACGGTGAATTTAACGATCATGGTCAGCGATGCCAAGCGACTTAACGATATTTTTAATGTATTATTGAATGTGGCTGGTGTGTATCAAATTCACCGCGTCATTCATTAGAAAGAGGGATTATGGACATTAAATTACCCAAAGGAACCAAGGATATTTTCCTAGCAGAAGCGGAAGCTTTTGAGCAAGTGGAATCTGCGTTGATTAATGTGGCAAAAATGTTTAGTTACGCCTCCATTCGCACGCCTATTTTTGAACACACTGAATTGTTCACACGTTCTGTTGGGGATAGCTCCGATATTGTGAGAAAAGAAATGTATACCTTCACCGATAAAGGCGATCGTTCTTTATCCTTAAGACCAGAAATGACCGCTGGGGTCATTCGTTCTGTGGTTGAAAATAAGTTAGATGTGACATCTGATTTACCTCTTAAGCTTTACTATGTTGGTCCAGCGTTTCGTTATGAACGTCCTCAACTTGGACGGTATCGTCAATTCCATCAATTTGGCGTGGAAAATATTGGGATTACTTCACCCTTTTCTGTGGCGGAAACCATCGCCTTAGGCGTCACTGCCTTCACCGTGATGGGCTTTAAAAAGGTGACGGTCAACATCAATTCGTTGGGCGATCAACCAACCAGAGATGCTTACAAACAAGCATTAAAAACTTATTTTCAACCTCACTTAGCTTCCGTGTGTCCGGATTGCCAACAACGGTTTGAAACCAATCCATTACGGATGTTAGATTGCAAGGTCCCAAGCGATCAAGCCTTAGGAAAAAAAGCACCTCGCATTAGTGATTTCTTATCCCCAGCTTCGGCTGCGTATTACGCACAAGTCAAAGAAGGATTGAAAAGTTTAAGCATTGATATTGTTGAATCTCCTCAACTGGTCAGAGGTCTTGATTATTACTCGGATTGTGTCTTTGAATACCATATGTTGTCGGATAAAGGGTTGGATTATGGTGCATTAGGTGCAGGTGGCCAATACAATAATTTAGTCAGTGAACTCGGTGGTCAACCGTTAAAATCTGTAGGATTTGCCTTTGGATTAGAACGTTTAATTGCCGTCCTTTCGGATTCTGGTCGCTTAGAAAACGTCAAACCTTTTACGGATATTTATTTAATTTCAATGATGCCAGAAACCGACATGTACACCTTTAAACTTGCCCATAATTTCCGGCACACAAACTTTAAAACTGAACTCAACCTTGAACATAAATCGATGAAAGCATCCATCAAGGCTGCGGTCAAAAAGGAAGCACTGTACGCCGTGATCATTGGTGACCAAGAAATGAAGGCTAACCAAGTCACAATCAAAAATTTACAAACCCAAGAACAACAACTCGTGCCAGTGAATGAAGTCGTCCACCTCATGCAACACCTTACCAATCAAGCGGGTCATCATCACCATGACGAATCTGAAGGTGAAGAAGCTCACCACGATGAGGAGAAAAAATAACCATGCAATATCGTAGTCACGTCAATGGTGAAATTAGACTTAAGCATGTTGGTTTGTCCGTCACCTTGGTCGGCTGGGTCCAACGCAAGCGAAATTTAGGATCGCTTTTATTTATTGATTTAAGAGATCGTTCTGGCATCGTTCAACTCTTTGTCAAAGATCCTTCCCTTGTTCCTGATCTCAAGCAAGAATATTTAATTCAAGTCAAAGGCATCGTGACGAAAAAAGATGTTGCAAACAAAGCCTTAGCCACAGGAGAAGTGGAAATTGATGTCAATTCTTTGACCATCATCAACACCGCAGAAACCCTTCCCTTGATTGTCGATGATGTCACCGATGCGGGTGAAGATATTCGCCTACAATATCGATATTTGGATTTAAGACGTTCCCCGATGCAAGAAAAAATGGTGGTCCGCAGCAAGATCTTGACTGCCTTTCATGCATTTTTTGCCAAGCATGATTTTACCAACATCGAAACCCCTTTATTAACCCTATCGACTCCTGGAGGTGCTCGTGACTTTTTAGTTCCTTCTCGCATCAACAGCGGAACGTTTTATGCGTTACCCCAATCCCCTCAAATCTATAAACAGCTATTAATGATTGGTGGCTTTGAACGTTATTACCAAATCGCTCGCTGTTTCCGCGATGAAGATTTACGTGCTGACCGTCAACCTGACTTTACCCAAATCGACGTTGAAACTTCGTTCTTGACACAAGATGAATTTTTATCGCTGATGGAATTGGCATTGAAAGACGTGTTTTTATCGGTGAAAGGCATTCAATTACCAACGCCATTTCCCCGTTTAAGTTATGACAAAGCGATGGCGTTGTATGGTAGTGATAAACCCGATTTACGTTTTGATTTACCTTTGTCGCCTGTCCCGAGGATCCTCCGTGATGCTTACGTTCAAGCCGGATTTGAAGCGACCCATATCAAAGCCTTAAAATTACCTAACGCCGTGGCAACCCTCACACGGAAAGTCCTCGATGAATGGGTCACGTTTGTTAAACCATTTGGTATCAAAGGCTTGGTCATGTTCAAGCATGATCAAGGTCAACTTCAAAGTTCCTTTTTAAAGTTTGTTGCTCCTGAAAAAGTATCAACCCTTACCAAGGAATTAGGGTTAAATCCGGGTGATGTTTACTTATTAGGATCCCACCAAGAGTTAAGCGTCTTGAATACAGCGATGGGTAGTTTAAGAACCAAAGGTGCCAAGTTATTGAACCTCATCGATGAGAAGAAGTTCGCCATTGCTTGGGTGACCGACTTCCCCTTGTTTGATACCAATGAAGAAGGACAACTTGTTGCCGCTCATCATCCCTTCACTCGCCCGCAAGATGCCGATGTTGCCATGCTGACAAGCAATCCCAAAAAGGTGCTTGCCCAAGCGTATGATTTGGTCATCAATGGATACGAAGCCGGTGGCGGATCGATGCGGATTTTTAACAAAGCCATTCAAAAACAAATCTTTTCCTTATTGGGGATGAGCGATGAATCCATCCAAAAGAAATTCGGTTGGTTCATTGACGCGTTTAATTATGGCACCCCACCTCATGGCGGGATTGCCTTTGGCCTCGATCGCTTAACGATGATTTTAACGGGAACCGATAACATCAAAGATGTGATTGCTTTCCCAAAGAATCTAAAAATGATTGGGTTACTCGAAGGGACACCAAACACTGTTGAAACCAAACAATTGGATGAGTTATCCATCCAAATCAAGGAGAAAAAATAACCATGGAACAACTTACCATTACGGCCTTAAGAGCGCTCGCGATTGATGCGACCAATGCGGCAAAAAGTGGTCACCCAGGGATGCCAATCGGCTCGGCCCCTGCGGTCTACACCTTATTTGCCAAGCACCTCATCAGTGATCCAAAAAATCCAAATTGGATCAACCGTGATCGTTTTGTCTTGTCTGCAGGTCATGCGAGCATGCTCCTTTATGGCATCCTGCATTTAGCCGGTTATGATCTTCCTTTAGACCAACTTAAAAAATTTCGTCAATTAGGCAGCATCACCCCAGGTCACCCCGAAGTTCATCTCACCCCAGGGGTGGATGCAACCACCGGACCTTTAGGCCAAGGGCTTGCTCAAGGGGTTGGCTTTGCCCTTGCAGAAAGAACCTTGCGGGCGATGTACGCCAAGCAAGGATTGATTGACCACTACACGTATGTGTTGAGTGGCGACGGTTGTTTACAAGAAGGGATTTCTCAAGAAGCAATTTCTTTTGCCGGTCACCAACAACTCAACAAACTCATTTTATTTTATGACGCCAATGAGGTGACCTTGGATGGTCCATTGGCGATGTCGTTTTCTGAAGATGTGAAAAAACGTTTTCAAGCCTCAGGTTGGCAAGTCATCATCGTCGAAGACGGCAATGATGGGGTCGCCTTAGACAAAGCGATTCGAAAGGCCAAACGTAGCCAACAAAAACCAACGATGATCATGATGAAAACCATCATTGGTCAAGGGTCAAAAAACCAAGGAACGTATAAGGTTCATGGTAATCCCTTAGGTCAAGAAGATGGCGTAACCGCCAAACTAAGTTATCAATGGAATCATCCAGAATTTTTTGTCCCTCAAGAAGTTTATGCCCATCTCCAAGACACTTTTGGCAAACGTGGTAAAAATAAATTTAGAAAATGGCGTCGTTTGCTTGAATCAGTTCAAGCAAATGATCCAAGCACCTATCAAATGTTTACTCGTGGGGATCAACTTGCATTTGTGGATGCCTTACCTTCACCTTTATTATCCTTTCAAGAAGGACTTAAGGACGCGACTCGAAACACATCCTTACAAGTCCTCAACGCGATGGCTCCTCACTTACCGATGTTGGTGGGTGGCAGCGCTGACGTGGCGAAGTCCGTGATGACCACGATGGCCCAAGCGGTGGATATGTCTTCGACCCAACCTGCGGGAAGAAATATCAATTTTGGTATTCGTGAATTCGCCATGGCATCCATTCAAAATGGGATGATGCTCCACCGCGGATTGCGCGTCTATACAGGAACCTTTTTGGCCTTTGCCGATTATATGAAACCAGCCATTCGCCTTGCGGCTTTAAGTCATATTCCTTCCATCTTTGTTTTCTCCCATGACTCCGTTGCCCTTGGTGAAGATGGGCCAACCCATCAACCCATCGACCAATTGGCCATGTTACGCGCCATCCCGAATCTGAATGTGATTCGCCCTGCGGATGCTCGGGAAACTTTATCAGCTTGGGTTCAAGCAATCGGAGAAGCTAGTCGTCCTACAGCGATTATTTTAACCAGACAATCGGTGCCATTACTCAAAGGATCCTTGATGGATAAAGCGATGAGTGGGGCGTATGAAATTTCTCCTTCATCGATGCCTACAGAATGGACCTTGGTGGCCACTGGCTCCGAAGTCTCACTCGCCGTTGACGTTCAAACCGTCCTTGCCAAAATGAATCTTGGTTTACGGGTGGTGTCGATGCCATCGATGAATCAATTTTTAACGTTACCTCAAGCGACACAACTTGCCTTAATTCCCAACCGATTGAAGACCATGACCTTAGAAGCATTGACGACGTTTGGTTGGAGTCAAATTGGTGCATTTAATTTTGGGATTGATACCTTTGGGCAATCAGCCCCAGGTCCTGCCGTCATGGCCTACTTTGGCATGACCGCCGATGCGCTTGCAAAAAGAGTGATGACAATCATTCAAGCCAAGAATTAACGTGGTAAAATTAAATCATGGCACAGTACGTACGCATTAATAATTATTCTAAATTAGGTGGGATGAATTTATCCTACCAAGTGTTTTATCAAATTGCCGAACACGCCACCAACAAGGTTCGTGGGGCGAAGGTGTCGAACCCTACCTCACGCTTTAATATTTTTAAACCAATTTCTGTGAAAATCAACAAAGGGTTAGTCACCGTCTTTGTGACCGTGTCCTTGAATAAGTCGGCGAACATCAATGCCGTTTGTTTAGCAATCCAAGAAGAAATTGCTTCTTCCCTGACTGCCTTTACAGAAATGGTTCCCTTTCGAATTGATATCAAAGTTGCGAATTTGGCGCAATTAAATTAACCTTGCTCACCATTTAAAAGGTCGCTATGCTACAATATTTTCCGTATGAATAAACCATTAACCCGTAATCAAACTCACGAGGTCGCGATGACCTTAATTTATAATGCGTTAACGTTGGCAAAAATTGATATTCCCGTCGATTTTGAAAAGCTAATGGTGGATTATTTAGAAGAACCTTACGATAACATCGATCTCTATATTAAGGCTGTGGTCATGAAGGCCATCAAGCACCAACAAACCATTATTGATTTGGTCAATCCTCACTTGGTGAAATGGACCTTTGATCGGCTTAACATGTTAACCCAAGCGATCTTCTTGCTTGCGGTTGCCCATTATCAGTACGTCAAAGAAGTGGATAAGAAAGTCGTCATTGATAACGCGGTCAAGCTAGCGAAAAAATTTGTCGATGAAAAAGATTATGCCTTCATCAATGCCATCCTCGATAAGGTATTATGATGGTATGGATTCGCGTTCATATTTAACGATTAAAGAAATTAACAGTGCGATTAAGGCTCACATCGAAGGTGAGTTATCTTTTCGCTCGGTGGTCTTAAAAGGCGAAGTGAGTAATTTTCGTCAGTATCCCAAAGCTTTATATTTTTCCCTTAAGGACCAAGAAGCCAAAATCAGCGCCGTGTTTTTCTTATATGGTGCCTATCCTAAATACTTACCTAAAGATGGAGATGAAGTGCTGGTGACCGGAACCATTTCAGTCTATGTCAAAGATGGAAGTTATCAAATTAACGCCAAACAAATTGAGATGTTTGGCCTTGGTGATCAATTGCTTGCCTTACAAAAACTCAAAGAAAAATTACTGAAAGAGGGTTTGTTTGACGCGAGTAAGAAAAAACCATTACCTCGTTATCCTCGTGTGGTTGGCATGATTGCAGGAAGAGACTCTGCCGCCTTGAAAGACTTAACCACGAATTTATTCAGACGGTATCCTCTTGCCCAACAAGTCTTTTTTCCTTCCTTGGTCCAAGGGCCTCTTGCCCCGAAGGATTTAATGCGGGCCCTTGAGTTAGCGTATCAATATCCGATGGATGTCTTGATCATCGCCCGAGGTGGAGGGGCAGAAGAAGACTTGTCAGCCTTTAACGATGAAGCGTTGGTAAGGAAAGTTGCGACCTCTCCCATCCCAACCATTGCCGCGATTGGTCATGAAATTAATTTATCGCTTGTGGACTTGGTTGCTGATCAACGCGTCTCAACCCCAACCGGTGCGGCAGAATTGGCAGTGCCTAATAAGGATGATCTTTACCAAGACCTCATCGTCAGTGCAGAACGAGCCCATCAGGCGATCAAAACCATGCTCACCTTGAAGTTGAAACAATGGACGGCGTTATCGCAGCGACCAGTCTTGATGTCCCCCCTTGGGATGTATCAAATGCAAAAGGATACCAATGAAACCTATCGGGTCCGATTGAACCAAGCCATCAAGCTATTGTTTCAAAAAACCCTTGGTCGTCATCAGCAATCCAAAGCAAGCCTTGAAGCGCTCTCACCCTTTGCGGTGATCAAGCGAGGGTATGCCTTAACCACGACCGCTTCAGGCAAGGTCGTTCACTCGTTAAGTGAAGTGACCATAGGTGACTTAATTACCACCCAACTCAATGACGGCACCTTCACCAGTGAAGTGAAGAAGAAAGGATAAGTTTATGGCAACAGAAAAAGTCTTGGATGTTGAAGCAAGTTTAGCGAGGATTGAAGTGATTGTAAAAACCTTAGAAAGTGGCAAACTTTCTTTGCAAGAAAATCTTGCCCTTTTTGAAGAGGCGACCACCTTGATGAAAGCGGTGGAAAAAGCCTTGCAAGACGCTGAAAAGAAAATCAATCAGTTGATGACAAAAGATAAATAACTAGAACTAGTATTATATAATTAGTAATTAAATAGTAGTAATTTAGTATAAAATGAACTTACAAACGATCATCGATCAATACTTAAATACCTTGATTGTTGAAAAGGGTTTGTCGAAGAAAACCTTGGAAAGTTATCGGCATGATTTGACGGTGTTTACCCTGAGTTTTTCTCCCCCTAAAAAAGTGATCGCCGACCTCCAAGGATTTGACCTCAAAGATTTCATCACCATGCAGTCGAAATTGGGCTACCATAGTCGGACACTCCATCGCCGATTATCCACGGTAAAAAACTTCTTTCTGTATCTACAACGCGAGTTACTGTTTACCGATAAATTGTTACCAGTCAAGCCACCCAAGATGATGCATCAATTACCGACGGTGATTAGACCTGAGGAAATGGAAGCATTGCTTAATGCCCCTAACCTAGAAGACCTTCACGGGCTGAGAGACCAAGCGATGATGGAAGTCATGTATGCCAGCGGATTACGGGTTTCCGAACTCATTCAACTTAAAAAAGTCGATCTTAATGTTCATAAGGCTACCATGCGTGTGCTTGGTAAAGGTCAAAAGACAAGAATTGTCCCGGTGGGTGAATACGCGATTGCTCAAATTGATAACTATTTAACCAAACGAGCGTTTATCGATCCAAAGGAAAAGAGTCCGTTTTTATTCATCAATCGCTATGGAAAACCCTTATCGAGGCAATTTTTCTTTAAACGGGTTAAGACTTACGCCAAACAAGTAGGTATTCAAGTTTCGATTAGTCCTCATACCCTTCGCCATTCTTTTGCCACCCATTTGCTAGAACAGGGTGCTTCCCTACGCGCCGTTCAAGAAATGTTAGGGCATACTCATTTATCCACCACCCAAATTTATACACACGTGTCTGAAAAAAGAATTCTCTCAGCCTTTGATTTGTACTCCAAAAGAAAGTAAACTAAAGAAGGATAAAAAATGTCATTCAAACGAATTTTTGTCATTATCATGGATTCCGTTGGCATTGGAGCTTTACCAGATGCCAAGTTATTCGGCGATGAAGGTACCAATACCTTTTTACATACCGCTCAACGTTGTGGCGGGTTGAAGTTGCCAGTCCTTGGCTCTCTTGGGTTAGCAGATTTAGCGCCCATTCAAGGGGTGAGCAAACAACGTCATCCCAATAGCTTTGTCACGACGATGCGTGAAGTGTCTGCGGGCAAAGATACGATGACTGGCCACTGGGAATTGATGGGGTTAGAAACCAAGAAACCTTTTAAAACGTTTACGGATAAAGGGTTTCCTTCATCCTTGATTGAAGAATTAAAAACAAAATCCGGTCATGATTTTATTGGTAATGTCGCCGCGAGTGGAACAGAAATCATCGCCCAAATGGGTGAAGAACATATGCGGACCAAAAAGCTGATCCTTTATACCTCCGCGGATAGCGTCCTTCAATTGGCAGCCCATGAAGCCATCATTCCCGTTAAAGAACTTTATCGGGTATGTGAGATTGCTCGGGCGATTTGCATGAAACCTGAGTATTTACTTGGCCGAATCATCGCCCGTCCGTTTGTAGGGACCTCGGCGAAAACCTTTAAACGGACCACGAACCGCCATGATTACGCTTTGTCTCCTGGGTTGGATACGACCTTGGATGTGTTGAATAAAGCTGGATTGACCACCAGTTGCATTGGCAAAATTAACGATATCTTTAATAGCCAAGGCGTCAATCGAACCCAAAAAACCATCTCGAATCTTGATGGCATGAATCTCACCAACCTAGAAACCAAGCGTTCCTTTGAAGGGTTGGTCTTTGTGAACCTTGTCGAATTTGATTCGGAATTCGGCCATCGCCGTGACCCCTTAGGGTATGGTAAAGCCTTGGAACAATTTGATGTTGAATTAGGAAAACTTTTACCTAAGATCACCAAGGATGATTTACTGATGATTACCGCCGACCATGGTAACGATCCAACCCATACCGGAACGGATCACACCCGTGAACGCGTTCCTTTATTCATGGTGAGCCCTCGGTTTACCCAAGGACGAGCGTTGCCTGAACGGTCAACGTTTGCTGATTTATCCTCAACGATTTTAAAGAATTTTAAGCTAAAACAACCTTCCCACCATCTTGGATCACCCATCCTCGAGGTGTTAAGTTAGTAGATAATTAGTAGATAATGACTGTGGAAAACCCACCATGAAGGTGGGTTTTTATATTCACTCAAAATGTAGATGATGAATCTAAAATAAAGACAGCAATGATATTTTAAGTACTTTGGTTAACATAATAGACATTATGCGAAGTACGTCTTGCTACAAAATGACTAAGCTTTGACTTGGTTTTGGAGAATGGTGTCGAGGTTCATCTTCTCCCTGGTAGGTGCATCCATGAGATGAATGACCACATCATAAAGGTCAACGACCATCCAGCCAGATTCTGACTTCCCTTCAATGTGGTGTAAGCGGTGGGTTGGATGATGGACAAAATCTTTACGGAGTTGGTTGACGATCGCATCCATTTTTCTTGAGTTATTGATTGTCGCCACAATCATGATATCGGTGATTGGGGATTGCCCTTTGACATTGTAAACGGTAATCGTTTCAGCTTGTTTATCTTCCAAGACTTTGACAACGATTGTTTTCAGTGATTTATTTGCCATCGGTTTCTCCTAAATAATATCCCATGCATTCTTTGACCAAGGGATTGGTGATTTTGTGTTTCTTCTTCTTCAAATGGAGGAGGTTGTCTTTGAGGACGGCGATGAACCCTTCATGGTAGTTCTTTTTACAACTTGAAATCAAGGCACTTGAATCATAGCCACGGGTTGGTTCTATTTTATCTGAGGCATAGACAATTTGGGCAATTGGGCCCATGTTTGCTTTCCCGGTGGTGTGATAGCGAATCGCTTCCAAAACCCCGTCATGATGAATTTGAAACTCTTGCCGGGCAAGGATCGCCCCAACAAATTGGTGAAGGGCATAAGGTTCAATGGGTTGATTGACCGTGTCATATTCATTGAGTAAATCTCTGGCCTCTTCTTCATCCATGTCTTTGGCAATGTCATGAAGGATGGCGGCAAGGAACGCATCACTGGCTCCCAATTGATTAGATTCAGCAATCGCATAAGCCAAGCAGGCCGTAGAATACACATGGGCAAAACGTTCTTCCTTATAAAAGGCTTTGAGTTTAGGTACAAAATACAACTGATGTTCAAAAATATATTGAATCACAGGCAATGGGGTCCCTAAACTTTCAAGGTTACGGATGCTCGTGGAAGACACTGCATATAGCGATCCTGATAAAGGATGGATTCGATAACGAGCCCAGTTAGGGTGATCAAGCCGAGCCCCGGGACGAGGATAGGCGACCAATTGAATCATGTGGGCGAGTTTGTCTGCGTCCTTCCACTTATGGAATTGTTCAACCTGATCACCACCGATGAGGTAATAGAGTTGGTCGTTTGGATAGAGTTGTTTAAAATGTTGGACCGTATGGATCGTGAAGTTAATCACCGCATCCTTTTCGACTTCGTATAACGATAACTGAAAGGTTGGTTCATGGGCAATGGCGAGTTTCACCATGTTAATCCGATCAAGGATATTGGTCGTGGTATTTTTCCACCGAGGGTTTTTGGTGATGATCAGGGTGACTTCATCGGCGCGAAGGTGTTGTTGACCAGCCTTGAGCATCGCCAAGTGGCCATCGTGAATCGGATCAAAAGGGGAACCGTATAATAATCGAATCATGTGGGAAGGACAATCTTTGGTTCGGTGGGATGCGCGCGATAAATCACCACACGATGACCAATGGTTTGAACCAGATCTGCCTTTAACGATTTTACCATCTTAGGAATTAACGTTTCGGCATCCTCTTGCGTCGATTTCAACACATGAAGTTTAATCAATTCTAGTTTCCCCAAGGCCAAATCCACCATCTTCAACCAATCCGGATGAAGGGCTTCTTTACCGAGTTGAAATTTCGTGGGTAACGTTTGGGCAAGCTTACGTAAGTATAAACGTTGACGGGTATTGATCATGATTGCACCTTACTTGGTAATAGTTTTGCCAAGACGCCTTTCGGTAAGAGCAGACGAATGGTTTGCCCTGCGGCTAAAAAGTTGATCCAGCCATAACCAGAAATGGCTAGGTCGATTCGACCTTTGGTTGGCAAGGTAAATTCATAGCTCGTGAAATCATCGATGGTCTTGAATGATTTTGAGGTCGGTTTTAATTGGTTCTTTTCAATGAGTTTAAAAAAACTTTCATCGGCTTTTTGCATTTGCATGCGTTGATAAGTGACGGGATTGGCAAAATAAGTATAGACAAATTCTTTTTTTCCTGTGAGGATTTCCAAGCGAGCCAGACCGCCAATCGCCAAGGCATCTTCGGCACCTAAACGGTAGGCAATCGGTTTGATTTCAACTTTGGGCATCATGATTTTGATCACTTCTTTTTCGACTTTGGCCAGCATCGAGTGGTTGGCGATATACCCTGGGGTGTCATAAATGGTTTGCACATCGCTAATCGGAATTTCAATGACCCTTAAGGTCGTTCCAGGAAATGGCGAGGTGGTGATTAATTTCTTGGTTTGATTGGAGAAATGCTTCAAATAGGTATTGATCAAGGTAGATTTTCCTGAACTCGTCGCCCCAATCACATACAAGTCTTTGCCTTGATTGTCTTCGGCAATCATCGCTTTGATATCATCCAAGGCTTCATTGGTTTTGCTCGAGGCAATGATGATTTTTTCAAAAGGCATCTTCATGTTGTCAAAAAATTGTTTGATGTAAAGTTCTAATTTTTTATGATTCATGACTTTGGGCAACAAATCTCGTTTCGTGGCAATGAAGTAAACTTTAAGTCCCTTGACTGCATTCAATAACTCAACCGATAAGGTTGTTTCAAAGTTTAAAATATCCAATACCCAGATAATCGAAGCTTGATCTTTTTTTGCCTTGGTGAGGATTTTATAAAAATCATCAAAAAGAAAACTTTCTTTCGGGGCAATATCTTCCCCATAATGTTGAATTTTAAAGCAACGTTGACATAACACCACTTCATGACGGTCCACATGTTTATGGGGAACAAAGCCTGGTAAAGCTTCATCAATCGATTGTAAAATAATCCCACAACCAGGGCATCGACGAATGGTTTTCATGTCGGTCATTCTTGATTCCTCCAGTGGTTAAATTGTTTTAAACGGTGATAACGCTTCTTTAAGAAAGCTTCAATGAATCGGTTGGGTTTGGTTGGCCAATGATCGTAAGCAACTAATTTTTCTGTGAATAAACTTTTCATCCCTAATCGATTCGCTAACCAGACATCGGTGAGCAGTTGATCACCAATCACCATGACCTTATCTTTAGGATACCCTTTTTCCTTTAAAAAGATAAGGAGTTTGTCCTTAAAAGGTTTACCAGTTTTCGCTAAGTAATCAACCCCAAGCGAAGCGGCGAAGGGTTTGACTCGTTGTTCATCATTATTCGAAATAATCAAAAAGGTCAACCCAGCATCCTTCAAGGTTTTAACCCACTTTTTTACGTTTGGTCTTGGCGTCAATTCATCAAAAGGGGCTAAGGTATTATCCAAGTCACAACAGAGATATTGAATGTGTTGCTTCTTAAAAAAATCAGGGGTGACGTTGAACAACCGAGGCGCGTAAAAAGTAGGAAGCCAACGTGAAGACTGCTTACGCTTCATGGTTATTTCTTATCATCGAACAGGGAAACTTTTTCAATCTTTTCCCCAGTTTCTAAATCCATTTTTGGTTGAGCGACGGTTTTAAAACTTTGATCGATGCGATAAATGTGGTCATGGTAAACGCCAATGACATCCGTTTCTTTTGGCATCGATAAGTTCTTCTTCGCATATTTATCAATTGGGGTTGGGGCATAATCGTTGGTTTCTAAATTCACGAGTTCTTTGTTGGATAAGAGGACAGTAATCTTTAAAAACTCTTCTTGTTTATTCAGTTTACGCCAGTACACCAATTGGTGGGGTTCTGACTTAAAGCTTTGGAAAACATATTGAACCTTCCCTAGTCGATTGGTTAAATCGACATAGCTAATATCAAAAATTCTAAAGTTACCTTGGCGAGTGAACATGACAATTTTCCCGCGTTCTTCTGGTTGATACACGAGTAATTTGGCAAGACGATCTTTGCCTAACAAAGAAGCAATCGCTTTGACCCCACCGGCTTTCACGCCCACTGGATTGACTTCTTTTTCCGAGAAATACGTGACATTGCCTTCTAGGGTTGCAATCAACAGTTGACCTTGACCATTGCTGATATCCACATCCACGACCGTGTCATCGCCAAGCAATCTCATGCACGTTAACGGTTTACTGTAGCGTTGAACAATAAATTCAGATAAAGGTGTCTTCTTCAATTGACCGTTACGGGTAAT
>Ga0164293_10000319_pt1 | contig 36857 bp, 32 predicted proteins | sample GEODES118metaG_FD_111487 | JGI IMG/M metagenome (GOLD analysis project Ga0164293, IMG submission 111487) | Eutrophic lake water microbial communities from Lake Mendota, Wisconsin, USA - GEODES118 metaG | ecosystem: Environmental > Aquatic > Freshwater > Lake | place: USA: Lake Mendota...
CGGTACTACAGGATCATCTGGCTCAGCAGGTACTAGTGGTACATCTGGTAGTGCAGGAACTGCAGGTACATCTGGAAGTTCGGGATCAAGCGGCACTACTGGTAGCTCTGGTTCTAGTGGAACAACTGGCTCATCAGGATCTAGTGGCACATCAGGTTCTTCTGGCAGCTCAGGTACTGCAGGTACATCTGGAAGTTCAGGAACATCTGGAACTAGAGGATCTAGTGGTACATCAGGAAGTTCTGGTAGTACAGGATCTTCAGGTAGCTCGGGATCTTCTGGAACAACTGGCTCATCAGGAAGTTCAGGTACAACAGGTTCATCTGGCTCAAGTGGAACAACAGGCTCATCAGGATCTTCTGGAACATCAGGTAGCTCTGGATCTTCTGGAATATCAGGCTCTTCTGGAAGTACAGGAACATCTGGTAGTTCTGGTTCTGCTGGTACAACAGGTAGTAGTGGATCTAGTGGAACTGCTGGTACTTCAGGAAGCAGTGGTTCTAGCGGTACATCAGGTACAGGATTTAACACAATAACAAATCCTGCTGATAATAGAATATTAACATCACTTGGAACTACAAATACAGCAAATGCCGAGGCTAATCTAACTTTTGATGGCACAACACTTACGGTTGTTGGCAATATTGTAGCTCAGACTTTAAATGTACAAGAAGTAACGTCGTCAAGAGAATACGTTACAGGATCAACTGTTAATGGATCTCTACTAACAAACACTCATCAATTTACTGGTTCTGTTTCTATAACAGGATCTTTAAGAATACCTGTATCAGCAGCCAATCCTGTTGGTACATCTGCAGGTCAAATATATTATAACAGTACAGATAACAATATCTACAGATTTAATGGCTCTACTTGGTTAGCAGCCGCAGGTTCATCAGGAACCTCTGGTTCTAGCGGCACTTCTGGATCAACTGGAACTAGTGGTAGCTCTGGTTCAACAGGCACATCAGGTAGTTCAGGAACATCTGGAACATCAGGTAGTTCAGGAACATCTGGAACATCAGGTAGTGCAGGTTCTAGTGGTACTACAGGAAGCTCAGGCTCTAGCGGAACAACTGGTTCATCTGGTAGCTCTGGTACAACTGGTAGTGCTGGATCAAGTGGAACGTCAGGCAGTAGCGGTAGTTCAGGAACATCAGGTACTCGTGGATCATCAGGAACATCAGGTAGCTCTGGCTCTAGTGGTACTACAGGTTCATCTGGATCAAGTGGCACATCGGGATCCGCAGGTAGTGCAGGAACCGCTGGTTCATCTGGAAGCTCAGGAACATCAGGTAGTAGTGGCAGCGCCGGAACAGCAGGTAGTTCAGGCTCTAGTGGAACAACTGGTTCGTCAGGATCTTCAGGAACATCTGGAACTTCTGGTAGTGCAGGCACTGCAGGAACATCAGGAAGTTCTGGTACTTCAGGTACTCGTGGATCATCAGGAACATCAGGATCATCAGGTAGCACAGGTACATCAGGATCATCTGGTTCAAGTGGAACTACTGGCTCCTCAGGATCTTCTGGCACAACAGGTAGCAGTGGCTCTAGCGGAACAACAGGTTCATCAGGTAGTACAGGAACATCGGGTACTTCTGGATCTAGTGGAACATCTGGATCATCAGGTAGCGCAGGTACTGCAGGTTCATCAGGAAGTTCAGGAACATCTGGCTCCTCTGGATCAGCTGGTACATCTGGTAGTTCAGGATCTTCAGGCACAGCAGGATCTTCTGGTTCAAGCGGTACAACTGGAAGTAGCGGTAGTGCTGGCACATCAGGAAGCTCTGGTAGTACAGGCACATCTGGATCTTCAGGCTCTAGCGGAACAACTGGCTCTGCTGGATCTTCAGGTACTACAGGTAGTTCAGGATCATCTGGTACATCAGGAAGTAGTGGTTCCAGTGGCACATCAGGTACTGGATTTAATACTATCACAAATCCAGCAGATAATAGAATATTAACGTCATTAGGTACAACTAATACAGCAAACGCAGAAGCCAATCTAACTTTTGATGGTACAACTCTTACAGTTGTTGGAAACATTGTAGCTCAAACTTTAAATGTACAAGAAGTAACTTCTTCTAGAGAATTTATTACTGGTTCAAGTGTTAATGGGTCTTTATTAACTAATACGCATCAGTTTACCGGATCTGTTTCTATAACAGGCTCTCTAAGAATACCGGTATCGGCTGCCAATCCAATAGGAACCTCAGCAGGGCAAATATATTATAATAGCACAGACAATAATATCTACAGATTTAACGGTTCTACATGGTTAGCGGCTGCAGGATCTAGTGGAACATCTGGCTCTAGTGGTTCATCTGGAACAAGTGGTAGCTCAGGCACATCTGGAACAAGTGGTAGCTCAGGAAGTTCAGGTACTGCAGGATCAGCAGGAAGCGCAGGCACTGCAGGATCTTCAGGTTCTAGTGGAACAGCAGGCACATCAGGAAGTTCTGGTACCTCAGGTACTCGTGGATCATCAGGAACATCAGGTAGCTCTGGCTCTAGTGGAACAACAGGCTCATCTGGCTCATCTGGTACAACAGGTTCATCTGGCTCATCTGGCACTTCTGGATCTGCAGGATCATCAGGATCTTCAGGTACATCAGGTAGCTCAGGAACTACTGGCTCATCAGGATCTAGTGGCACATCTGGAACATCAGGTACTACAGGAAGCTCAGGCTCTAGCGGAACAACAGGTTCATCAGGATCTAGTGGATCTTCTGGAAGTTCTGGTTCATCAGGTACAAGAGGATCTTCAGGCTCTAGTGGATCTTCTGGTTCAAGTGGCTCAACAGGAAGTTCAGGTAGTAGCGGTAGTACAGGAAGTAGCGGCTCATCAGGTAGTACAGGATCTAGTGGATCTTCTGGAAGTTCTGGTTCATCAGGTACAAGAGGATCTTCAGGCTCTAGTGGATCTAGTGGTTCAAGTGGCAGTACAGGATCATCAGGAAGTAGCGGATCTTCAGGAACAGGATTTAACACAGTAGCAAATCCAGTAGATAATAGAGTATTAACTTCAGATGGTACTGCTAATGCAGCAAATGCCGAAGCTAATCTTATTTTTGATGGTACAAATCTAGGTATAGGTACTACAAGCCCTCTTGCAAGATTACACACTGGAGTAGCTCTTTCTGATCTATCAAGTCATACTTTCACTAACACAGGCGCAATAATAACCTCTATTGGGGTTGACCAAACTGCATCTAGAACTAATGTTCTTTCTTTATTACGAGATGGAACTAGTGGAGTAGTTTATAGTGGATTAGCTGCGTTTGATATGTCTCGTTGGCAAGCTGATAGTGTAAATACCAGAGTGCAATTAGATTTACGATTATCAAACACTGATACAGCTACCATTACTGACGTAATGTCTTGGAGAAGTAATGGAAACGTTGGTATAGGTACAACTTCTCCTACAGGATCTTTACAAGTAAATGGAATTTTATCTATATCAAATAATGCAGTAATTGGTCAAGGTAATGCTTATGGAACAATTGGAGCCGCTAATTTTACTACATTAAAATTATACGATAGTTCGACAGGAGATACGGTATTAAATAATCAAGGATATAATATACAACTACAAACAGCAGGAGGTTCTAAAGTTACTATTTTAAATGGAGGTAATGTTGGTATAAATAATACAACTCCCAATCAAAAATTAGATGTAATAGGAAGACTTAAGTTTAGGTCTGATACATCTACAACCCCTGGATTTTGGTTAACAGGCAATGATGGCTCAGAAGATGTATTTGTTGGACTTCAAAGTACTACGTCAACAAGTGCATTTGGAGTTTACTCAAGTGGACAATGGAGATTTACTATATTAAATGGTGGTAATGTAGGTATAGGTACTACAAATCCAACATCAAAATTAGAAGTTGATGGTACTATTTCTGGTAGTGAAATGTCTTTTGGAACTAATCAATTTGCATCTAGAAGATATAAAAATACAGTATCAAATATTACAAGTAGTGCCTATGTTAATATAGGTAATGTTACTGGAGATAATTTAGCAGCAGGTATAAGAATGACAGTCCATGGTACTTCTAATAATGTTGTTATTAATTCTACTATTGAAATTTTAGTAAACCATTCTCAAGATATTGTAATACAAAGTTTTTCTGGACTTTATGTTCCTATTACTGTAAAAATAACTAGTGATAATGATGCTAATTTTGATATAGCTATAAAAACTACAAATGCGGTACCTAATCCAACAACTGTTTATGTAGAATTATTTCCACTTAATAGTGAAACTTTTATTTTTACAACTACCCCTGCATATAGTTCTACAGTTTTAGAACATCCATGTTCACCAGGATATAATATATCTTCTACAGGAGGAACAACATACTATAATATAAATAATGGCAATGTAGGTATAGGTACTACAACTCCTGCTCAAAAACTAGAAATACAAGGTAATGGAGCTGTACTTAGACTCTCTACAGCAAGCTCACCAGCTACTTATTATTTTGATATACAATCAAATTATGATTCTGCAGATACTATAAATTTTTATGGTACGGCCGGTAATAACTTATTAAAATATATTTATAATACAAATGCTTTAAGTTTACAACCTGCAGGAGGTAATGTTGGTATAGGTACTACAACACCATCAGTTGGAAAATTACAAATTAATACAGGAGCAGCAAGCAATAATGCTATAACAATCCAAGCAAGTTCTCAGACATCAATAACTTATGGTATAGGCATAGATGCAAGTAGTAATTTTGCTATTTATGATAATTTTGCTGCATCACAAAGAGTAACTATTAATGGTAGTGGTAATGTTGGTATCGGAGTTACATCTCCAACAGGTAAATTACAAATAGATAGTAATAACACTCCAACATTATCTGGCACATCACCAACAGGCGCTATAGTTATTAAATCAACAGCAACAACTGCTTTAACATTTGGAGTATATGAAAATTCTCCTTTTTATGGATGGCTTCAAATGCGTCATGGTTCAGTAGCTGATATAGCTTATCCTCTTTCATTACAACCTTTAGGAGGTGGTATTAGTGTAGGGTCTACAGCTTCTCCATCTTACACCTTAGATGTTAACGGATCTATAGGAGGAAGTTCACTTTATATATCAAATACAAATGGTATATATCTTAATGGAGATGCTGGTGGTTTAGTAGTAAATGGAACAGGTTATTTTTATGCTAATTCTACAGGAGGATCTTATTTTCAAAATACCGTAAGATTTAGAAGTGATATAAGAGATGATTCTCATACTTACTTAACAATAAATGGAGGTACATCAAATCATACTTATTTTTACGGTAGAGTAGGAATAGGAGATGCTTCTCCTGCGTGTCAACTTCAAATAGGTAATAATGTAAGCGCAGGGGGATTTAGTAACTTTACTGATTATCAAATATTATTATATAAAGCAGCTACAGCAACAACATCATATGGTATAGGAATTGAATCTAGTACTTTGATGTTTCATTCAGATGATCAATATAAATTTTATGTTGATAATGTTGCTAAAGTATTAATAAGTTCTACTGGTACATTAACGGCTGCCGGAGACTTAGTAGCTTATGGGTCCCCATCAGACATTACTCTTAAAACAAATATTAAACCTCTAACCGGATCTTTAGATAAAGTCATAAAACTTCAAGGTGTATCTTTTACATGGAAAGAAGATACAGAAATAAGTAAAATGACAGGTATAAAAGATGATATTGGATTTATAGCTCAAGAAGTAAAAGAAATACTCCCTGAATTAGTTAGAGAAAATGAAAATGGTTTATTATCTTTAAGAGATAAAAGCATAACAGCATTACTAGTAGAAGCAATAAAAGAACAACAAAAACAGATAGACGAATTAAAATATTTATTACAAAGCAAATAATATGGCAATAACTTACAATTGGAATTTCAATCCACTAGAAGCGTATCCTACGGCATCTGGCGAAGATAATGTAGTATTCTTAGTACATTGGCAACTTTATGGATCTACAGGATCTTATCAAGGCTCAGTAATAGGAACTCAAGGAGTTACTTATGAAACAGGATCATTATTTATTCCTTTTAATGATCTAACTTATGATATAGTATATAATTGGATGACTGCGTCAATGGGTACAGCTAGTATGCAAAACTATGAAGCTAACGTAGCTCAACAAATAGAAAATCAAATTAATCCTCCTGTATTAATTGAACAAGCACCTTGGTTAAGTAATCCACAACCACAATAATAAACTAAATAGTTATGGCACTTCCTTCAAGCGGTCAAATATCATTTGATAATGTAAGAGTAGAAACTTCTCAAAGTTTAGCTCCTAAATATGCTATGAGTGATTGGACTGCAGGCGGTTGGAATTCAGAATCAATTTCTTTAAATAATACAATACTATCTAATATATATTCACCTATAAATTTACGTTATTTACAAAATTTTGGCCCATCAGGAGTAAGTACTGCATCTAGATTAGATCCATATCTTAATAATTCTATGAGTGTATGGTATGGATATAATCATTCTGAATCAATGTCAGATCAAATTGGATATGGAGAATATATATATAGTCATGTTTCTAATGAATATTGTACTCCGTCTACAATGATACCAGTTAATGTAGGAACACAAAATAGAATATTATTTATATCAATTTCAGGTAGCGCAGAAAATTATTCAGAAGATCTTTATGTTTATTATGGTAAACCTTGGGAATCAAATGGCACGGGCTCAGGAAATTGGCAATTTATAACAGCATCTGGACATTCTTTTTCACCTTATACAGGTGATATTAATATGGAGTTTAGTTGGGACTATAGATACACTGCTAGTCTTGGACAATACGTCTATTTTGTATTGTATGGAAATTATTGTATACCTAATATAAATTAATTTTTAAATTATGTACTTTGTAACATTAATAGGTACAAATTATAGTATTGCTATTAAAACTGGAATAATAGGAGCTATTGGAGAAACTGTTAGATTTAGAAGTTTTCTTCAAGAATGTAAATCAACTGCTGTATACCCTGTAAATTGTGATGTTGACATTACATATGATTGGCAAGACGATACACCAGGATCAGGAACATCAACAGTAACTTTAATTTCTGGATCAAGCCAAGTTGTGGATACTCCAACTGGTTATAGTTTAACAGGAATACAAATAACAAATATAAGTGGCCCTTTATGTGATTATAGTAATTTTTTTGATTGCACAGGAGATCCATTTACACCAACGACAACAACAACTACTACTACAAGTACTACAACTACTACTACTACTGCAGCATCTACAGGAAATCAATTTCTTTTGAAATTTGATCCATATAGCAGTAGTTATAATCCAGCAAATGGATTTTTAGATAATTTAGGAACAATTAATGCATATGATTTACAATCTAATAATGTTTCTGGTATAGGATACGTTCAAATTACAGGAAGTGGTGTGTCTCAAGCTTTAGTTTTAAATCAAAATGTTGGTTATGATCATCAAACTTTAGATGATAATGGAGAATTAACTTCTTTAATAAATTTATATAACAAATCCTATTGGTTGGGTGTAGTAATTCGAATAAATAAATGGGTAGATAGTTACCCAGGCCAAACAGCAGCAGATAAAGAAGGCGGTATATTTGAAATGCTTGGAAGAAAAGATAATTCTTCTGGTAGATTAAATGGAATACGATTAGTAGCTCACGCAAATCCAACTTCTTCATTAACAGGAACTATTAGAGGATATACAATAAGAAATAGTAGAAAAATTCTTGAATCACAAGTAGGAAATGTAATTTTAGGTGATTGGTATTTTATAGTGTATAAGGTTGCAAGATATCCATCAGGACTTGGAGAGGCGTTTAGTACTATTGATGCGTACAATTTTAGTGTTCCTGGACCTGTACTTGTTGGTTCGAGGACCGGTAGGATTGGAGCAGATACAGCAGGAGAAATGGATTATCAAGTTGTAGATCAAATAGGTACACCTAACCTTCCAGAGTATTCTGCTTTTCATATAGGGGCTTTACTTTTTACTACAGCATCTTCTGGTGTTGCTTTTGAGGGTCCAGAATATGTTAGTGTATTTGATGAATACAACTCCAGATTTTAAAAATAAATTTAATTATTTTCTTAAATTTAGTCACAATATTTATAATAAAATAACAATTTATGATTTATCAAGTACAAATGCAGTTTATACCAGGAAATGATCAAATTTGGGTAGCTAGATTAAACCCAGAAGATCCCATCTATGAATACCCTACTCAAGAAGAAGCTCAAGCAAAAGCTGACGAACTACAATTAGTCGATCCTACTGGTCGTCAATATAGAGTAGTACAAATTGGATAAGAGATTTATTTTTCTCTTATTTTCATATATTTATAAATAAATAACTATTTTATGTTACAGATTATTTTATTATTGGTCGTTGCAGGTGTTGCTGCATACTTCATAGCCACTTCTAGAAAAAGCAAAGTAGAAGAAGTTAGTAAAGGTACATCCCCAAAGAATCCAACGTTTGATCCATTCTATCATGCACAACCAGAGTCAGAAACTATTCCGGTTAAAAGTAAAGCTATTGCTAGCGTACAACAAATAGAAGAGCTAAAAGAAGCAAAGAAGTTAGTAAAAAAAGCGGCTCCTAAAAAGAAAGCAACTAAATAAATCGACTTTGTTTTTTAATATAAAAAAATAAGCTCTCTATAATTGGAGAGCTATTTTATTTCTCACAACAGATTATATATTTATTATAAAACTACGTTATGGCAAAGCTTACAGAAAACGAATTAGAAAGGTTACATCAAGTTAGAAAAGACTCTTTAGAAATTGCATCTGCATTAGGAGAGCTACAATATCAAAAGACAGTTTTAGAATTGTTGATGGAAGATCAAAAACAAAAAATCAAAGATTTAAAAAAGTCTGAAGGTTTACTTTTTGAAGAACTAAAAGATAAATACGGAAACATCAACATAAATATAGAAACCGGAGAATTTCAATAAAGTGTTTTGAATAAAGGGTTGATATTTATTACTAGAAAAAACTAACATAAATGGCCGAAACACTTATTAGCCCAGGAGTTTTCTTAAATGAAAACGATCTATCCCAAATAACACAAGGTCCAATTGCTGCTGGTGCAGCTCTTTTAGGTCCTACAGTAATTGGTCCAGTAAATATTCCAACAATAGTAACTTCTTATTCAGAATATAAAGCCCTTTTTGGAGGAGCGTTTGTTTCTGGTGGAGCTAACTACGAATATCTTACATCTATTGCAGCACTTAACTATTTTGAACAAGGTGGAGATTCTCTTCTTGTTACTAGAGTAGCTTCTGGTTCTTATGAGCCTGCTACTTCTAACGTAGAAACAAGTACGACAACTGCAACAGCTACTGCCACATTGGATTTAACAAGTGCAGCAGCAGCACAATATTCCTTAATAATTAATGGTGCACAATTTACGCTATCAGGATCTACTGTTCAAGATGTTTATAATAGAGTATCAGCTTCTATTCTAGCTAGTACAACAGCTAACTCGTCTGCATCCTTTAGTAGTCCTAATATGATCCTTAATTCTAAAACAGCCGGATCTATAGGAAATTCTTATTACTATATTTCTGGATCAAATACTGTTTTTTATTCTGGTGGAGCTAATATCGTTTCTTTTGTATTAGAAACACTTTCTGTTGGTAATTTAATGAACAACACAGGTGGAATTTCTGTTGATGGATCTTTACCATCAGGATCTTCTGCTAATGTTCGTTTTGAAGTAACCGGAGTTGATTCTGGTTCAGGTGTGTTTAGTTTAATTATTCGCCGTGGTGATGACTACAATAATAGTAAAACTATTCTTGAAACTTGGAATAATCTTTCATTAGATCCAAATCAAAATAATTATATTGCATACGTAATTGGTGATCAAACTTTAAGTGTTCGTACAGATTCAACTGGAGACTACTATTTACAAACTACAGGATCTTATCAAAATAAGAGCCGTTATGTAAGAGTTAAGTCTGTTAACCTTCCTACTCCTGGATACTTTGATCAAACTGGTGTTGCTCAAAATCAATATACATCTTCACTTCCTCAATTAGGATCTGGATCTGCTCAAGGTGCTTTTGGTAGTGCTAGTGGAGCAATCTTTGGTTCTTTTGGTAAAGCTGCAGTAAATTTCTTTGAATCAATACCAGCTGCAAATTCAGTAGTTGCAACTCCAACAACCAATATTCAAGGTATACATCCAGCCGATTACGCTGTAGCTATTAACCTTCTTGGTAATCAAGATGCATATGACTTTAATGTTATTTATGCTCCAGGTTTGAATAGCACAAATGCATCTTCTACAATAAATAGTATTTTAAACCTTGCTCAAGATAGAGGAGACGCTATAGCTGTAGTAGACATGGTAACTTATGGCCAACAAATAAACACAGTAATTGGTCAAGCAGTTTCTTATGATAACTCTTACGGAGCAACTTATTGGCCGTGGGTACAAATTAGAAGCCGCGAGACTGGTAAAATAAACTTCGTTCCTGCTTCTACACTAGTACCAGCAGTTTACGAATATAACGATAAAGTATCTGCTGAGTGGTTTGCACCCGCAGGTCTTAACAGAGGCGCTCTATCTACAGTACTTCAACCAGAAAGAAAATTAACTGTTAACGATAGGAATTTACTTTATCAAGGTAAAGTTAACCCAATCGCTACATTCCCTGGAGTTGGCACAGTAATATACGGTCAAAAGACTCTTCAACAAAAACCATCTGCTCTTGATAGAGTAAATGTAAGAAGATTGTTGATTGCTCTTAAAGATTATATAGGTCAAATCGGTGAAACCATCGTATTCGAACCAAATACTCAGGTAACAAGAAACAAATTCTTAAATCAAGTTAATCCATACTTAGAATCAGTACAACAAAGACAAGGTCTTTATGCATTCCAAGTAGTAATGGACGAGACTAATAACACACCAGACGTGGTAGATCGTAACCAATTGGTTGGTACAATATACTTACAGCCTACAAAGACTGCGGAATTCATACAACTTGACTTCAACATTCTTCCAACTGGCACAACATTTGGTCAATAAAATAAAACAAACTTAGGATGAACGATAATACAATTTTAAGAATTAAAGTACCTGCTAACTTATACGAGAGTGTAAAAAAGCAATTGACATTGACTGAAGCCAAAAAAGGTGGTAAAACCTATGGTGACTGGACAGTTGTGAAAGAAAAAAAACTTCCTAAAGACGGAATGAAAAAAGTAGAAGAAATGAAAGATGATAAAAAGAAAGGTCATTCTTTAGAAGAACTTAAAGCTGCACATAAAAAGCTTTCTAGTAAGATTCAAGAAATGGAGAATGCTCCTAAAGTAGAAGAAAAAGAAAAAGTAGAAGAATCAGAAGTATTAGACATGGTGATGAAATCCATAGGTCCAGCAATAGATATTGCAAAAGATAACGCTGGTTTTCTTGCAACTGTTGGAGGAATTACTGGCATTGCTAAAATGATTGCTGATAAAATTAAACAAGATCCTGAAGCTAGAAAATCTCTTGATCAAAAAACAGGTTCTGGATCTACAGATACTCGTTTTTTTGAAGAGAAGAAAAAAGAAGAAGATAAATAAATTCGTTGTCGAATATTTATAAGTAGAATAAAACTTAACATACAATGCCAGTATTGGATCCTAATGAAATAATGTTCACCGCGTTTGAACCTACAGTATCAAACAGATTTGTGATGTACATTGATGGTATTCCTTCTTATATGATTAAGAAGGCAGACGCACCAGGTGTAACTTTAAATGAGATCAAACTCGACCATATCAACGTTTATCGTAAGATAAAAGGTAAAGCTGAATGGAGAGATATGAGCTTAGCACTCTATAACCCTGTATCTCCTTCAGGCCAACAAGCTGTAATGGAGTGGGTACGTCTACACCATGAATCAGTAACTGGTCGTGATGGTTATTCTGACTTTTATAAGAAAGATCTTAACTTGTCTATCTTAGGTCCAGTAGGTGATATTGTAAGTGAGTGGATTATTAAAGGTGCTTTCATTAAAGAAGCTACTTTTGGAAACTATGACTGGTCAACATCTGATCCAACTGAATTGACTTTGTCAATAGGAATGGATTATTGCGTACTTAACTACTAGAATAATTATATACTTAAAAGAAAGGCCTCTATTACTAGAGGCTTTTTTTATTTTATAAAATTAATTATTCTTATATTTATAAATAAATACGTTTTATGTCTGAACAAAAGTTTACAGTACCAACAGAATTAATTGACCTACCTTCTAAAGGTCTTTTATACCCAAAAGAAAATGCGCTATCATCTGGCCAAGTAGAGATGAAATATATGACGGCTAAAGAGGAAGACATCCTCACAAACGTTAACCTGTTGCGCCAGGGCCTCGCCATTGAGAAGATGCTCAAGAGTCTAATAAAATCACCAATTAATTATGAAGACCTAACCTTGGGTGACAGGAATGGCTTACTGATCGCGGCTAGAATCTTATCTTATGGTAAAGACTATTCTTTTATGTATAAAAACCCAAATACGGGTGAAGAAGAAAAAGTAGTTGCAGACCTACAAAATTTAGAGTATAAACAACCAGATTGGTCTTTATTTAGTAATAAAAATGAGTTTGAATTTAAACTTCCTAAATCAGGAAATACAGTAACCTTTAAACTACTAACTGTAGTTGACGATAAAAAAATAGATGATGAAATAAAAGGTGTTAAAAAGAACCTAGGTCTAGAAGCCGGAGGTATTTCAACTAGATTAAAGCACCAGATTGTAGCTATTAATGGAGACTATTCAGTTAAATCAGTTAGAGATTTTATTGATGATGGACACCTTTTAGCCATGGATTCTATCGAACTTCGAAAATACATAGCTTCTATAACTCCGGATGTCATAATGAAAATAGATGTCTCCCTATCTGATGGAGAGATTGTAAAAGTAGATCTGCCTATGAGCGCAGAATTTTTTTTTCCCGGGAGCGGACTATAGGTCCGCATTCATGACAGAGGTATTTGAGCTCACCTATCACGGAGGTGGGGGCTTTACCTATTCTGAGGTTTGGAATATGGACGTTTCAAAAAGACGTTTTAATCTTAAAAAGATCAACGACTATCTAGAAAAAGTAGAAGAGATCAGAAATCAAGATCGTCAGCAAGTTACAAACAAGACTGACATGAGTAAATTCAAAATCCCGGATGTTGTAAAATCTAAATTAGAAGAACCTACATTTGTTTCTAAAGTAAAAAACAAAAAGTAAATATTTATTCGTAGGTAATACTAATAAATGGTACAAGATCAATTAGATATAGGAAAAGAATTAGAATCTTCAATAAGAGACTATAGAAAAGGTTTAGGAAATTCTAATCAAGAATTAAACAAATCTATAAATCTTTTATCTCAAATAAATGATTTAAGAGACTCGTCTATTGCAAAAGTTAAAGCTCTTAATAAAGAGTCTATTAATACTAAAGACATTCAAAAAGAGTTTCAAAAAGGTAAAGAAAAAGAAGCGTTAACTCAAATCAAATTAAATAGGCTTCAACAATCTATGTCTGATCTTCAAAAACAAGAATCAGAAGATTATGTAAAAAATTTAGGTATTAGAGCAACAAAAGAAGATGAGATAAGAAGAGCCAGGTTGCAAGGAAATACAGCATTATATGATAGTTTAAGTGCCGAATTACGAATTTTAGAAACTAAGATCAGAAAAAATGAACAAGATTTTAATATAGATCAAATGCGTTATGCCGCAGCTTTACAATCAAATAAAGTAGCTGCAGAAAATGTAAATTTTTTAAAAGAGGAATTAGAATTAGAAAAAGAGATTGAATCAGAAGTAGGATTTACAGGATTGGCTTTAGGAAAAATATCTCAAACATTAGGATTTGGTACTAAGGCGTATGAAAAAATGGTTGAAAAAGCTAGGGATCTCAAAGATGAAAATGAGAGTCTTACTTTTGGAAATAAATTTAAAGCTGTAACTTCAACAATAGGAGACGCTATTTCTGAAACATTTAAAGATCCTATTTTACTTACTGGTGCAGTAGTTGGGGCATATAAACTTGTTGAAAAAGGCCTTACAAAAGTTGGAGACGCTGCTGCTTCAGCTGGAAATTTCTTAGCAGGTATGACAGAGGATTCTTCTAATATAGTTAGAGGATTAACTTCTAATTTATCAAGTTTGGCTAGAAATATACCTTTAGTAGGTGGACTTATAGGCGGTTTAATAGACGGTTTTTCTGCTGTATTAGATCTAATAATTGGAGTTGATGATAAAATAATAAAAGCAGGTAGAGATTTAAATCTATCATCGTCAGAAGCAAGAGCTTTAAATAGAGAGTTTCAAAATATATCCTTTAACTCAGGTAATATTTTTACTAATTCGAAAAAACTTTTATTATCCCAAGTAGAGTTATCTAATGAATTAGGAGTAGTTAATAGACTTACTACAGAACAGCTTGAGACTAATATAATGTTGAAAGACATTGCTGGCTTAGAATTAGATACTAGAAAAGAAATAGTTGAGGCGTCTACTATTACAGGACAAAGTTCTAAAGATGTAGTTAAAAGTGTTTTAGCTCAAGTTGAAGGATTAAAAGATGCTACTGGAATTCAACTTCAAAATAAACAAATATTAAAAGAGGCTACTAGTCTAGGGGGTTATTTAGGTCTTCAATTTGCAAAATATCCAGCTAACTTAACTAAATCATTAGTTACTGTTAAAGCTATGGGTATGGAGTTAAAACAATTAGACTCTATAGCAGACTCATTTTTAGATTTTGAATCTTCTATATCAAAAGAGTTTGAAGCACAATTATTAACAGGTAAAGATATTAATCTAGCTAAAGCTCGTGAAGCATTTTTAAATAATGATTTAGCAACAGCAGCATCAGAAATAACAAAACAAGTAGGATCTGCTAATGACTTTTTAAAGCTTAATCGTATACAAGCAGAATCTTTAGCATCAGCATTTGGTATGAGTCGTGATCAAATGGGTGAAATGCTTAAAAGACAAGAGCTTCTTTCTTTATTAGGTGCTAAAGATACTGATAACGCACGAAAACAACTTCAATTAGGTTTACAAAGATATCAAACACAAAAAGAATTAACTGCTGCTATTGGTGAAGAAGCATATCAAAATTTAGTTAATGCTTCTACACAAGAAAAAATTGCTACTTTTATAGATAAAATAAAACAATCAATAGTTGACTTTGTAGAAAAAACTAAGCTTATTGAAAAAATAGAAGCTTTTGTAAATAAGTTATCTGATCCCACATATGTAAATGCAATATTAAAAAAAGTACAAGGGTTTTTTGCCGACGCTGTAGAGTTTATTGGTGAGGCTGCATATCAAATAGTTGATGCATTAGATTATATAGCATTAGGACAAATAGATAATGCGTTTATTAAAAGTTTAAGATCTGGTTCTAAAAATATAGCAGATCAAATAAGATCAGTTGGATCTGATTTTGAACCAGTTTCAGTAGGACCAAACGCCGCTAATTCTCAAGTTAAAAACTCTACATCAAATACTACAGCACCACCAGTAGATAATATGAGTATGGCAAAACCTACAAAAGAAACTATTTATATTAATGGTAATTTCTATGTTGTGGATAGTAAAAGAGAAAATGAATATAGAGTAGAAAGAGTTCCTAATCTTGATGGTAAAACAGGAAAATAATAAATTAATAAAATGCCACTAATAGATCTAAAAACTAATTTAAAGACCTTAAGGTTTGGTAATGATCAACCAGGATATGGTTCATCAGGCCTACCTTATATTCAAACGGCTATACCAGATCTAATTAATGCAACAGGAACATTTAATCCTATTTTTAGACCAGGTTCTACTGGTAACTTAGATTATCCTATTCGTGGTGGAGATATTAAATTTAATATAGGAACACAAACATTTACTTTATCTACTCAAATAGATAAAACAAGAATTAGAAAGTTCTTTGAAGATGCTCCTAGAGGTAAAGCTTTTATAGAAAAACAAATCGGCCTACAATTATCAAATCCTAAAGTAGAAACAGGAAATACATTGTATGGTTTCGGTCAATCAGCAACGCTTCCTGGACTTTTAGAAAATACTAGAATTTATAATAAAGGATTAAACACATTAGCACAAGTAGGGGCTTCTGGAACAGGCGCACATGCTATTAGACACGGTTTAATGCCTTTTAATCCTTTTCAAAAACATTACTACGATATAGTTAATGCACAAAACATAAACGATCAATCTGAAAATAACAGACTACTTATTTTGAATAATCTCAAAATGAGTAATAATATAGCACAAATAGCAAATGCTAATGAAATAGGGAATATAAATACAGTAAATACTTTAGGAATATCACTAAATAAAAATTTTATATTCCAATATTGGGGAGGCCCTGGATCTACTTATGGTATAGGTGTAACTACTATAAAAAGAGTTGTAGATACTACTAAACTACGTTCATTTTCAACAATGAACTATGATCAATTAAGAGCTCAAAATTCTAACTTTGGTAATGCTATACCTAAAATACAAGACTTTAGAGATCAAACAGGTCTTGCTTTAGACGGATCTTATGTTCCATGGGGAAATAATCAAATAGATAAAAGATTTTATGTTGCAGCAGGATCTTATAAAGATAAAATGAATTTATTATATCCTTTTGCTTTTAAGAATAATGTAGCTCCTTGGGAATTTAATTCAGAAAGTACTGATGATATAATTAAATTTGTATTTGAGGCAATTTCAAATGATGATCCTAATTATTCTACAGCGATATTTTTTAGGGCGTTTTTAATAGCTGGAATAACTGATAATAATTCAGCAACATTAAATGCTTTTAAATATATGGGTAGAGGTGAAAATTTTTACACATATCAAGGTTTTGATAGAAGTATAAGTTTTTCATTTAGAGTAGCTGCTGGTTCAAGAGACGAAATAAGACCTCTATATAATAAAGTAAATGCTTTAGTAAGTCAAGTATATCCAGATTATAGTCCTCAACAAGGTATAATGAGAGCTCCTGTGGTTAGAGTTACAATAGGAGATTATCTTTATAGAGTTCCTGGATTTTTAGAAAACGTAAATATTACTGTTGACAATAACTACCCTTGGGAAGTTAATTTAGAAAAAAGTCAAATAGGAGATATAGCTCAACTACCACAAGTAATGGATGTATCAGTATCATTTAAACCTATTATGGATATACTCCCTAGAAGATCTTCTATAACTAGAAATACTGATCTTTCCGGAAGATTAGCTAGTGTTAATAGCGATCAAGAATTATTTACTCAAAATAATACATCACTAATAGCTAATTCTCAAAACTTTATAGAACAGTCTATAGTAGAAGATGCAAACGCGTATGAAAATAATTTAGCAAAAAAAGAAAGACAATTAGAAAGACAGAATAGGCAGGCTGAAAATCTATCAAGAAACATACCTAATACTATTTCACCTGATATATTAAATACAGTAAGAAGAAATATTAATACTCAACGCGAAGATACTACTATAAGATCATTATTTGATCAACAAACTTCATAGAATGAATTATAGATACCAAAATATACAAGTAACAAAAGATAATACAGGAGAAAGATATTATTCTAACAATATCTATCCAGATATACCTCTATCTAATAATGATAGTTACGTTATTACAGTGTTAGGTGATAGATTAGATCTAATAGCATTTGATTTTTATGGAGATACAAGTTTTTGGTGGATAATAGCATCTGCAAATTCTTTACCAGGAGATTCTTTATATCTAGAACCAGGAAGCCAATTAAGAATTCCTATAGATGTATCAGGTATAATAAATGAATATAAACAAATAAACGCAATAAGATAGTTATGCCACTAGATAATAAGATATCTAACATTATTGGTACTAAATTACCTACTTGGGTATTAAACCAATTAGAGACTAGGTCTAATAAAAATACTCAAGACTCTAGAGATAATGATAATATTTTATATCTAGCTAATAAAAGTGCTTGGATAAGATTAGTTTCTTCCGTTAATATTAATAATTATAGAGATATAAATTATTTTAAAAATATAATAGGTGCTAATATAGAATCACCAGTACAATTATTTGGTTCATATATAGCAAATCCAACTAGTCTTGCTAAACAATACGTTTTATTTGGAGGTACATCAAAATATCTAAATAATAATTCTTATGGTTTAAGATCAGGTCTAGATTATGATGGAGCTTATGGAATGCTAGGTAAGAGTGAAGTACAACAATTTGGTTACAAACCAATGCCAGGTATTACTAATGTTACTATTGATACCCAAGGTAGACTAGGTTCTGTAAGAGCAGCTACAATTAATTTTAAATGTTGGGACAAAAATCAATTGGATATAATTGATGCTCTATATTTTAAACTAGGATTTACTATGTTTCTTGAATGGGGACATACTTTTTATTATCCCAGTCCCCAAAACACGTATCAAAGAGACCCAAATAAAATAATTTCTACTGAATTATATAGTATAGATCCTTTTGAAGAAGGTTTAAACAAAGAAGACATTCAAATTAAAATAGCTAAAAATTCAAGAGAGACAGAAGGTAACTATGATGCAATGCTAGGGATTTGTACAAATTTTAATTTTACGTATACTCAAGATGGGGGTTATGATTGTACATTGAGATTAATGGCTTTAGGAGTATTGGGTGACGCTATTAAAATCAATAATTCAGGAACTTTACCTAATTTATTAGAGGAGGAAATAATTCAATTAAATAATACTTTAATTGAAATTGCTAAAGCAAATGCAGCTAGTCAAGTACCTGTTGATACAAATCCATTCGCACCAGACCCGCCTTCTAATGATATATTATCAAATTTAGTTTCAGATTTAGGTTTAGAAATCCCGAATGTTTTTCCTGCTAAGTATTTTTTTACTTTACCTGAAAGCTCTTTAAAAGCTATAGCATTTGCAAATAATAATGTAGATAGTGAAAGAGCAAAAACTCAATTAAGAAAAAAATTAGTTGAGGATGGAAATAATATAGTTGTTTTTCCTTACGATACTAATTTTAAAATAAATAGTACTACTGAGTATGAGACTTTAGACGCTAAAAAATTTTACAGATTAGATTATGCTATACCTCAAAGTAGTAGATATTATATTAGTGGACTAAATCTTATTTTAGATAAAAAACAAAGTTATTCTGGAATATCTTTAGATATATCTAAATTAAAAGAAAGATATTTTTTATCTAATCTAAATGATAGACCAGATACAACTTTCGGTTTTTTTCAAGACATTTTTAATAAAGAAACTCCGATATTAAATAAAAATGCTGGCGGTGAGAGTATTTACGGAAAAGGAACTGGAGATGTAGTATTATATAGATATCAAATAAATTATAAAAATTCAAAAGCACTAGGTAAAGAATACTATATAAGAGTAAGAATACCTTGGACTGTATCAGATTCTAAAACTAGAAAAGATATAATAGAATTAATATTTAAAAATGATGTATTTCAAGATAGTAGATTATCTTTTAGAAAAGATTATTTTTCACAAACACAATCATGGCCTAATTTTAGCTATTCATTTAATTTAGTATTTAAATTAAAAGCAACAGATGCTAATAATCAAGAAACAGAAATAGATATTAATATTGATTTTAATGATAGTAGTTTATTTCAAAATATACAAACAGAAGATAATAATTTATTATTAACAGCATATGGACAAACTCTTAGAGATAGGGATCAAATATCTCAAAATGTTAATAATTTTACTGATTTAGAAGAACAAAAAAATGAACAAGACGCAATTTCTGTACAAATAAAACAAGCATTAAATTATCAGTCTACATTAGAAATAATGCTTAGAACAATACAATTACACGCACTAAATAAAGCTATAAATAAAACTGGAACTCCTGATTTAGAAATAGCTAGAACTACATACGTTTTAGAGATTGCTAAAGATAAAACTTTTTTAGATCAAATATTTTCAACAGGAGTATATTCTTCTTTTATAAATGAGTTAATAAATAAAAAAAGTACAAAAATAAAAGACTCAGATTATGCCACAGATAAAAAAATGGATCCCCTAGAAAGATTCCAAATTTATTCTAAATATGGGTTTGCTACTAATTTATTAGGAAATAAAGAAGATATACGTTTTTTACAGCCCGTTGATTTTGAAGAATTATTAAAGGCCTATGTAATACCATATCAAATAAACCAAGAAATAATTAAAGGAACATCTACTAACCATCCTGTTTATATTCCTTTGGGTTTAATTTTAATGATATTAAATCACGCGTGTACTATATATGATAGTAAAGAAATTGGCAAATTTCAAAGTCCTTTAGTATATATTGATTTTAATCCGGAATTAAATTTTTGTCTTACAAATACAAAACAATTAAGTACAGATCCTTGGACGTGTTTAATTCCTTTTGAAGGTAGTTTTGAAGATTACAAAGAACTATTTGATAAAGATATACTAACTAATGATAATAAAGCTATACAAGCTACAAGCGGCAGTAAAGAAATTGTTCCTTTATTTAATCCTAAAACAGATGATTTTTTAAGTGGAACGCTTCCTAGATTAAAATTTGATGAAAAAACAGATTCAGATTTTGCAAATGCTTTAAACTCATTTTTATTTCCTTCAATGGCTCAAAAAGAATCAGGAAATATATACAGAGGAAAAGTAATGAATATTTTATTGAATATAGATTACCTAGTTAACTTAGCACAGCAATATAGTTATAAAGATGGAACTAATAGTGTATACTTAAAAACATACATTGAACAAATACTTTCTGATGTAAATAAATCTTTAGGTAACTTTAATGCATTTAGACTTTCTTATAATGATGCTGCAAATACATTTCAAATAGTTGATGATCAGTTTATACCGTCCCTATCTAGTGAAGAGCAAGTAACTCCTAAAAGTAATACTACAGAACTTCCTTTGTCTGGTAAGTTTTCTATAGCAAAATCTTTAGAAATAAAATCTGAAGTTAGTAGTAAACTTTCTAATATGTTAGCAATTTCTGCTAATGCTAATTCATCTAATAAAGCAACACTATCAACTAATGGAGATTCGTTTGGATTTGTGAATACAGCATATTCAGATAGATTTGTAACTATTAGAGGAGAAATAACAGGGAGCGGTAAAAAAGATAATGATTCATTAAAAATATCAGCAGCACAATTTAATAGTACTATATCAGATTTTTATAGTAAGATAAACCCTTCTCAAACTAGCGTAGCTCATGCTACAAACTATTATATAGAAAAAATGTCTTTAATAAAAAATGAAGACTACGCAACTAGGGCTGCAGCAATGATACCTGTGTCTGTTAACTTTACTACAGATGGTATATCAGGTCTAGGAATGGGCCAAGCATTTACAGTACCAGATCAGTTACTTCCATATACTTATACTACAAGAAAAATACCAGGAGCTCCTCAAGATTATATTAATAATGTTGGTTTTGTTATGGTAGGATTAACTCATACTATAGAAAATAATCAATGGAATACTGCTGTTAGAGCAAATATGATTTATCTAAAAGATAAAACAGCATTTTCTGGAAGTGTTGTTAAAGTAGATAGCGCAACTGGAGTATTTGGAGTCAATTCTAGTAGAGTTTCCCAAGACGTTTTGTATCCAACAACATCAGGAACTTGTAATGATCCTTATGTAGATACAAATTTAAATAAAGGATGGACAGGCAAAAAACAATCTTTCCAAAGAACTATTATAGATCCTAATGTTGAAGGTCCTAAATTAAAAGCTATATATGGAGACGTTTTAACAAAAGCAATTTTAGCTACTATAAAAATAGAGCAGAATTTTAGAGGTTTTAATTATAATTTTGGAGGATTTGATATTACGTCCGGGGGTTGGGAATTTAATCCTCAATTACATAATGGATATGTTGTAGCTAAAGAAGGAGGTACTAATTTATGTAAAGCATTTGTATCTTTTATTAATTTTGAAAGTTTTATTTCACAAATAGTTTCTAGTTTTAAAAGAAAAGGATTCGAATCAGCTTTAGATGCTAATGCATATGCAAAAATATGGTATGAAAAATGGAATGGTTTTGGAGTCAGAACTAAATATCCAAATAGACCACCTGCAGAAGTAGATGCTGAAGCACTAAGAGATGCGGCAAATATTTGGAACTCTATAAACGTATAATATGCCATTAAGATACTATCCATCATACGCGACTATAAATAATCTTACTACTAATGGAGCAGAATTTTTTTTAAATGGAGTTCCATATTCTGGTAAATATTATGAAACAATAGATAGTGAGTTTTATTCTGGACCTAATCCAGAAACCGGCCCAAGTCAAAAACTAACAAAAATAAATAATTATGTTGGCGTACCAGGATTAGATAATATTCAACTTTCTTTTAAAAGTCAAGAAGAATTAATTACAAAAACAAATGTAACTTCTAATAGAATACAAGGTCAACCAGGATCTTTTTTCCCTCAACCTACACAAGAAGATTATACTAAGGGTTATATTACTAGATATTTTACAAAGAAAGAAAATGAAAAAGGTTATATAATTGAAATATCTAGAGAAGAATATAATGATATTGTTAATGGAGATACTGATTATGATATTAGATTATATCAGGTAACAACAATACTTTGGAAATTAACTGGACCTTTAAATAATACAAGAAAATCTCAATACAATATAATTCCTGGTATTATTGAAACAAATAAGAGGCTTACAGAATCAGCAAATAAAAACTTTTTAGGCATAGTAGAATTTATTGGAGGTGACTATACAAAATTTGCAAGACCTACTATGTAAATAAACTATCTTATATACAAATAGTTTTTGTATATTTGTACTTAATAATAGGTTATGTATTTCATCATTGAAGATAAAGAACAATTGAGTCGTTTAGAAATGTCTGACCAGGCATTTATTCAAGTAGTTACTTCAAATGATTATTACCATCCAAAGTTAGCTAGAGTAAGCTTAGTTTATTATCATAATTCTACGAAAGGATATATCTTTGTAATTAATCACTCTGAAGGATTTAGTTTAGATCTTAAATTAGTTGAAACTTTTTTACAAGCTCATAATAAGATCTACCTTCTTGATAAGAAGTCTCATTCATATTTTTTAGATCTACCTAATTCTATTGATGTACAATTTATCTGTTTAGATAAAAATAATGAATATAGTTCTTTTGAGTGCAATACACCAGTCCATAGAGACTTTTATATCAAGCATCCTATTTTACCTACTATAAACGAAATCATTCCTATTTCTAAGCACTATGAGAAATGCGAATGTTTATACCAAATGGTAAAAGACTATTTTGAACTTGAGATGGATATAGAACTTCAAGACAAATTAGTAGATGCATATAAAACAGTTGAACAAGCAGGAATAAAAGTTGATCTTAGCTGCCTAAATAAAAAGTATCAATTCCAGCATAAAGAATATTCTCTTTTAGGAGATACAATTTATTCTTACTATAATCTTTACAATTTAACAGCTAGACCTACTAATTCTTTCAATAGTGTTAACTTTCTAGCCATACCTAAAGATAAAGACTTTAGAGAATGTTTTGTACCTAAAAATGACTATTTGGTAGAGTTTGACTTTGATGCGTATCATTTAAGATTAATATCCGGCCTTATAGGATTTAAACCTCCTAAAGAGTCTATGCACAACTACCTGGGACGCGCGTATTTCAACACCACCGAGCTCACGGATGAACAGTATAAAGAATCAAAGGCCATTACATTTAAGCAGCTCTATGGTGGCATAGAACAGCAATACCAACATATAGAGTTCTTTAGCGCATTAGGACAATTCATAGAACAGGAATGGAAGAAGTACAATGCCCACAAAGCTTTGATTTTGCCTACCGGCAGAATATTAAAGAAGCTTCCAGGTATGAACAAATTAAAATTATTTAACTATATTGTACAGAATCTAGAGACAAAAGAAAACATATATAAGATCTTAGAGGTTAACAAACTTCTTAGTAAAAAGAAGACTAAACTAATCCTGATTACCTACGATTCTTTCTTATTTGACTTTTGTCAAGAAGATGGCAAAACATTGCTAAAAAAGATTAAACAGATCCTAGAAGGTAACGATATGGTAGTCAAACATAAGTACGGAGTAAACTATGCTTTCTAATATATTATCAATATTTATTAACAGTAAATTAAGGTTATGAAAACAGAGGAATTTTTGGAAATAACATCGGAATCAATTATGAATAAACTTTTTTGTACTTTCTCTCCAAAAGAGTCTGTAGAAGACACTCTAAGAGATATAAATAGGGAGTACACAATCCTATATAAAAAAATCTTTGTTTTATCTTCCCCAGACTCAGAAGAATATATGTGTACATATAACATTGAGATAGAAGGAGGCCAGACTAAGATTCTGCCTAATACAATTTTACTCCACAGAAAGAAAGAGTCTAATACTTTATATACTATAAACGCTCTGAACACTTTGATCAAGACTTTAAATAACGGTGTTCTAGATTCTACTTTTCCTATTAACTGGCCTGACTACAAGAACTCTATCTTGTTAACTCAAGGAGAAGACCTCAAAAGGCTTAATACTACTATCCACAAGATAGTTGCTATTTAACTAGAAAGATTAATTTTTCTATCTAGCATTCTTGTCTTATTTTTATCGAAATTAGTTATATTATGGATATATCAGTTATCAAATCAAGATTGTCGGCTCTACAAAATCCACGTGGAGGACAAAAGAAGGACCTAAGCCAAACTATTTGGAGGCCTACCGTGGGTAAACACTCAGTACGTATTGTACCTTCTGTGTTTAATAAACAAAATCCATTTAAAGAAGTCTACATGCATTATGGTATCAATAATCGTACCATGATGAGTTTGAGTAACTTCAATGAAAAGGATCCTATTGTTGAATTTGCTCAAGGACTTCGCAAGTCAAGTGAACGTGACAATTGGCAACTAGCTAAAAAGCTTGAACCAAAAATGCGTGTATTTGCTCCTGTAGTTGTTCGTGGTGAAGAAGACAAAGGTGTTCGTCTTTGGGAATTTGGTAAACAAGTTTACATGGATTTGCTTTCTATTGCAGAAGATGAGGACGTAGGAGATTATTCTGATCCAATTACTGGTCGTGACATTACAGTTGAAACTGCCGGTAAAGAAACAACAGGCTTGATGTACAATACATCTACTGTTAGGGTTAGAACAAAAACGACTCCGCTTTCTGATGATGCAGAAAAAGTAAAACTATGGATCGAAACACAACCAGATCCTTTGACTCAATTCAAGAGATATTCTTATGATGAGATGAAAGAAGCACTTCTTAAGCATCTTAATCCAGAAGAAGAGTTAAAAGAATCAGCTGATGCTGTAGAATCTAAACCGCAAGGCGATCTTCCATGGGAAAAGCCAGCGCAAGGTCAGTATTCATTGAGTACGACTAAGCCGAGTGTAGATTCGGCAATTGATGATCTTTTCGATATCTAATCAAATCCCCAACTTCGGTTGGGGTTTTTTAACTAAAAGTTTTGTATGGCAAAATCAGTTACAGGCGCTGTGTCTAGCGCAATCAAAGACATTTCAAGTTTAGAGAAGTTTAAGAAAGGTAAAAATCTTTCCACTAGTGTAATGTTTAAAGATCAGAAGTGGATCCCACTTTCTCAAGCATTTCAAGAGACCTTACAAATCCCAGGTATTCCAATCGGTCATATTACTCTTTTAAGAGGACATTCTGATACAGGTAAAACTACAGCGCTTCTTGAAGCGGCAGTTAGTGCACAAAAAATGGGAATTCTTCCTGTGTTTATTATTACAGAAATGAAGTGGGATTGGACTCACGCTAAAGAAATGGGATTCGAGTATGAAGAAGTAGCAGATCCAAACACTGGTGAAGTTGTTGACTACAAAGGATTTTTCTTATATATTGATCGTGAGAAGCTAGAGTCTATTGAAGATGTATCAGCATTCATTGCAGATATTCTTGATGAGCAAAAGAGAGGAACTTTACCTCATAACATTTGTTTTTTCTGGGATTCTGTAGGATCTATTCCTTGTAGAATGAGTATTGAAAAATCAACAAACAATAATGAGTGGAATGCAGGAGCGATGTCTCAACAATTTGGTAACTTTATTAACCAAAGAATTGTACTATCTCGTAAAGCATCACAACCATATACAAATACACTTGTAGCAATCAATAAGGTTTGGGTAGCAAAGCCTGATTCACCAATGGGACAACCTACGCTTAATAACAAAGGTGGTAATACAATGTATTTTGATTCTTCACTTATAGTTACATTTGGTAACATTGCTAGAGCTGGTACAAATAAAATCAAAGCTACTAAGAATGGTAAAGAAGTAGAGTTTGCTAAAAGAACCAGAATTAGCTGCGATAAAAATCACGTTACTGGAGTAACAGCAGTTAATAAAGTTATCATGACAGTTCATGGGTTTATCAAAGATGATAAAAAGGAGCTTGATGAGTATAAGAAAAAGTATTCTGATCAATGGACAAAAGTTCTTGGATCAAATACGTTTGATATTGTAGAAGAAGAAACAGCGCTATCTCCTGACATTTTTGATACAGAAGATTAATGAATAAAGAATACGAAAAAATATTCGCTTCTCTAACACCAGAGAAGGCAGAAGAGTCACTCAATAGTAGAGTTCTACTTATTGATGGATTGAATACCTTTCTAAGAGCATTTACTGCAATTGGTTGGGTTAACAAAGATCTATCTCATATAGGAGGTCTAACTGGTTTTTTACGCTCTCTAGGGTACGTAATTAAATTAGTTAGGCCGACTAGAGTGATTGTTGTGTTTGATGGTCAAGGATCTTCAACTAATAAAAGATATATCTACCCAGAATACAAAGCGAATAGAGGCATCAACAGAGTTACTAATTGGGCATCTTTTGATTCTCAACAAGACGAATCAGAGGCTATCACAAATCAGATTGTTAGACTAATATACTATTTAAAAACACTTCCTGTAGATCTTATATCTATTGATAAAATTGAAGCCGATGATGTGATAGGATATTTAACTAATCAATTAGATAAAGAAATAACTATTGTATCAAGTGATAAAGATTATCTACAATTAGTATCAGATAAAATAACAATCTACTCTCCTATAAAAAAGAAGTTTTATGATGAAGATCTTGTTTTAACTGAGTATGGAGTTACGCCTAAAAACTTTTTAACACAAAAAATACTTTTAGGTGATTCAGGAGATAATGTTCCAGGAGTGAAAGGTCTAGGATCTAAAACTATGTTAAAACATTTTCCTGAATTAGGGTCTAGTAAACAAATCACTTTAGATGATATACTTGAAAAATGTGAAGGTAAGCATAAAATATTAGAATCTATTAAGAACTACGAATTTCAACTTAGAATAAATAAGAAGTTGATGGACTTAAAAGATCCTAATATTCCTGAAGAAGCAATAGAAGAAATAAATAGTGTTTTACTAGATCCAAAAAAGATATATGATTCACAGGAATTCTTAAATTTGTATCATGAAGATCAATTAGGGAATTCAATACCTAATGTTCAATCATGGTTGTTCAATCATTTTCACGATCTACAAAAATATAAATAAGTTATGTCGGCATTAAATCAGTTACAGCAATACGGTATTAGTTTTCAAATTAAAGTATTATCAAGTTTGTTAAAACATAAAGAGTTTCTACAAAACATACATGATATACTTGACACAGAAATGTTCGATAACCCAGCGCACAAATGGATTGTTGGTGAGATATTAAGATACTACTACAAATACAATACGACACCATCAACTGATGCTTTACAAGTTGAAGTAAGAAAGATTGAAAATGAAGTACTTAAGATCAGTGTAGTAGAGCAATTAAAAGAAGCGCTAAAGAGTTCTAATGAAGATAGAGAATATGTAGAGCAAGAGTTTAGCAGCTTCTGTAAAAATCAACAAATAAAAAAAGCTATTCTTAATTCAGTTGGTCTATTAGAAAAAGGTCAGTACGATGATATTAAGTACATGATGGATCAGGCTTTAAAAGCTGGGCAAGATAAATCTATAGGACACGAATATGAAAAAGATATTGAAACAAGATACCGTGAAGAAGAAAGGTCTGCAGTCCCAACTTCATGGCCTCATGTAAATGAATTGTTAATGGGAGGTCTAGGATTAGGAGACCTTGGTATTATATTTGGTAGTCCTGGTGGAGGTAAGTCGTGGATGCTTGTTAATATAGGAGCTATGGCAGTTCAAAGAGGTTTTACTGTGTGTCATTACACCTTAGAACTATCTGAGTACTACGTAGGCAAACGTTATGACTCTCTTTTCACAGGAATAGATGTTCAACAGGTTCATAAACATAGAGGCGCCATTGAGGAATCAGTAAGTACTCTTAAAGGTAAATTAATTATCAAAGAGTTTCCTATGGGCAAAGCTACAATACATACTATAGAATCTCACATTCAAAAGTGTAGAGATTTAGGACATCCACCAGATTTAGTTATTATTGATTATGTTGATTTGTTAAAGAGTAAAACTAAGTCTATTGATCCTAAAGATGCAATTGATGATGTGTATACTGCTACAAAAGGTATGGCAAGAGAGCTTAAAGTTCCTATCTGGACAGTATCTCAGGTTAATCGTGCCGGTGCTAAAGATGATGTGATTGAAGGAGATAAGGCAGCCGGATCATATAATAAAATGATGATTGCAGATTTTGCTTTATCTCTGTCTAGAAAAAGACAGGACAAAGTAAATGGAACAGGTCGTATTCATATCATGAAAAATCGATATGGTATGGACGGTATGACATATTCTGCAAAAATAAATACTAATAATGGTAATATTGAAATAAGCCCTGATAGTTTAGATGATGATGAATTAACATTTGAAACATCAACTCCAACATCGGGATCTAACAAGCCTTTTAGTTCTGGATTAGATAAAGACGAGAAGGCTTATTTAGCAGGTAAATTTTTTGAACTAGGACTATAAATTAACCCAAAAAGGTTATATTTATTAAAGAAAATAGACTACTATGAATTTTTTGATCGATTTCTTTAGAAAAGCAATTAAAGGGGATAATTTTAGACCTACTGCGACACCTATTAAGTATAATGACCAAATTGCTCAGCTTAACTCGGTTAATCCTAACCAAGCTAGCAAATTGACTACTAATACGATCAATAAGATTCAGAAGACTAAGCCTACCTTGACTCAGAGTACGTCAGGCAATTCAGTACTTCCAGGAACTAAGTAATTAGTTCAAACAACAACAGATCTTAATTAATCAAGGTTTTAACTCGACTAGAAGGACTAAAAATCTTCTAGAGGCTAAACTATTTTATAAACTTAACTAAATTAAAAAAGAAAATGGACATCACGCAACAAATCTTATCTGAGATTACAGTTTACAACAAATACGCAAAGTATTTACCAGAATTTAAAAGGCGTGAATCCTGGAATGAAATAGTTACAAGAAATAAGGAAATGCATCAACAAAAGTTTCCTTCATTGTTTAATGAAATTGAAGAAACATATAAACTAGTATATGATAAAAAGATTCTTCCGTCAATGCGCTCAATGCAGTTTGCGGGTAAGCCCATTGAAATTAATAATGCTCGTATATTTAACTGCTCTTTTGCTCCTATTGATGACTGGCGTGTATTCTCAGAAATAATGTTTCTTCTTTTAGGAGGTTGCGGAGTAGGATATTCAGTTCAACATCATCACGTAGATCAACTTCCTGAGATCATTAAGCCAATTAAAGAAAAAAGATTTTTAGTTGGAGACTCTATTGAAGGTTGGGCTGATGCAATCAAGATATTAATGAAGTCATATCTTGTAGGTGGACCTAGACCTAAATTTGACTTTCGTGATGTTAGACCTAAAGGTGCAATGTTAATTACTGCTGGCGGTAAAGCACCTGGACCAGAACCTTTAAAAGAGTGTCTATTTCAGATACAAAAGATTCTTGATCGTAAAGATACTGGAGATAAATTGAAGCCTATTGAATGCCATGATATTATTTGCTATATTGCAGATGCAGTATTGTCTGGAGGTATTCGTCGTGCAGCATTGATTAGCCTATTCTCTTTCAATGATGAAGAGATGCTTACATCTAAGTTTGGTAATTGGTGGGAACAAAACCCTCAAAGAGGAAGAGCTAATAATTCAGCGACTATACTACGTGATCGTATTCAGAAAGAAGAGTTCATGGAGCTTTGGAAAAAGATTGAATTGTCTAACGCAGGTGAACCTGGTTTTTTCTTAACTAACGATAAAGATTGGGGAACTAATCCATGCGCTGAGATTGCACTTAGACCATTCCAATTCTGTAACTTGTGTGAAGTTAACGTATCTAATCTTGAGTCTCAAGAAGATCTAAACAATAGAGTTAAAGCGGCTGCATTTATTGGAACACTTCAAGCTTCATATACAGACTTTCATTATCTTCGTGATGTTTGGAAAAAAACAACAGAGAAAGATGCATTGATTGGCATCGGTATGACTGGCATTGCTTCAGGTGCAGTATTAAAATTGAATATGAAAGAAGCTGCTCAAATAGTAAAAGAAGAAAACGAAAGAGTTGCAAAAGTTATCGGAGTTAATAAAGCTGCAAGATGTACAACAGTTAAACCTTCAGGAACAACATCAATGGTTCTAGGAACATCATCTGGTGTACACGCTTGGCATGATAATTTCTACATTCGTAGAATGAGACTTGGTAAAAACGAAGCTCTTTATACATACCTTTCTATTTATCATCCTGAATTGATAGAAGACGAATACTTTAAACCTCAATCTCAAGCTGTAGTATCTGTTCCACAAAAAGCACCTGAAGGAGCAATCACAAGGTCTGAATCAGCGGTTGATCTACTTCATAGACTTGAAAAGCTACATAAAGAATGGATTAAACCAGGACATAGAACAGGTCGTAATACTCACAACGTATCTGTAACAATCTCTCTTAAACCAGAAGAGTGGTCAGAAGTTGGTGAATGGGCATGGGCAAATAGAAATAACTACACTGCCTTATCTTGCTTACCTTATGATAACGGTTCATATGTTCAAGCTCCTTTTGAAACTATTACTGAAGAAAAATTTAACGAAATCGTCGGTAAGCTTCATGAAGTAGATATTAGTAAAGTACTTGAGATAGAAGATAATACTGATCAAAAAGGTGAATTAGCCTGTGCAGGAGGTGCTTGTGAAATCGCCTAAAGAATTCATAGAAGGAGTTCACTACTATTTAGAATATGGAAGGGTGGTTTTTACCACTCTTTTCCATTTACAACGAGGATCTTGTTGTGGTTCAAAGTGCAGGCACTGCCCATATGATCCAGAGTACATAAAAGGTACTACAAAGAAAAAAGACAGAAGTTCGGAAGAAGATTTTATATTTGATAAAACATATACATGACGGTTACGATAAATTCAGAGTACGTATATTTAACTGTTACTTTAATTTTAATGCTTATACAAGTTATACAGTGGAGAAAAATGTCTAAACTCAAAAGAGAATTAGAAGATGTTTGGGCACAAATTAGTATATTAGCTATGTCTGCTGGTAGTATGTTAGAAAAAATAAAAAAAGATATAGATGGAAAACAAGACAAGTGAAGAATCAAAAGGCTTGGGAGACACTATTGCTAAAGTTACTCACGCTCTTAAATTAGATGTTCTAGCAGAAAAAGTTGCGCATGCTATGGGTGAAGAAGACTGCGGATGTAATAGACGCAGAGAAAAGCTAAATGAATTGTTTCCTTATAAAAAGAAAGACGAAAACCAACAATAAATAGTTATGAATAAAAGTTATGTTACAGTTGATTCGATAGAGAAACTTAAAGATCTTATCGAACATATAAAGTCGTGTGAAATAATTGCATTTGATACTGAGACCAATAGTCTTAATCCTCGTAAAGGTAAGATCATTGGTTTTTCTGTCTCTGGTGAAGTTGGTAAAGGATACTATATGCCAACTATGATATTCAAAGATGAAGAGCTTCAAGATGCAGTTATTGAAGGTAAACTAGCTCATGATCTTGCAAAGAAAACAATCTCTCTACTTATTGGTAAAAAACTAATCATGCATAACGCATCATTTGACGTTAAATTCGTTAAGTGTTTTTATGGTGTAGATTTGTTATCGAGTCTTTATGTAGATACGATACTTCTTGTTCATACAGTAAAAGAAGAAGGCGCAGGCTTTATGGGAGGTTCTGCATTTGGTCTTAAAGACATCGCTAAGATGATTCAAAAAGATATTGGTCTAGATGTAGAAAAAGCTGCAAATGAAGAGCAAATCGCTCTTAAAGAATCTATAAAAAGAAATGGTGGTCAGATAACACGTGAGAATTATGAGATATGGAAAGCAGACCTTGAACTACTTTCAGAATACGCATCAGCAGATACTGACTTAACTCTTAGAGTCTATAATCATTTTATCAAAACACTTAAAGATGAGAACCTTGAAAAGTTTTTCTTTGAAGATGAAGTAATGCCACTCTATAAAGAGGTCACTATTCCTATGGAACAAGTTGGTATTAAACTTGATATGGAACTTATAAAATCTAGTCGTGCTAAAATTATAGAAAAGCTAAAAGAGTATGCTGAATCAGTAACAAAAGAGCTACTCAAGAATCCAGATGTTAGGGCATGGGTAGTATATAAAGCTCAAGACGCATATCCACCAAATAACAAAGGTACATTTGCTCAAGAGCTAATTAAAGAAATGAAGTTTGAACTAGAACAATCTGCTAGAACTGGTAAGTATAGTGTAACTAAGTCTGCATTGATGAGGCTTCCTGAATGTTCTGCTAAACATTTTCTACTTCATGGTGATGCCGCTGTATTAGATAGAGACATTAGTATGAAAATTAGTATGAGGTTATGGAGAGAAGATAATGACGGAGCTTATTTCAATATCCAGTCTAAAGATCAACTTGGTGAAATCGCGTTTGCTGTATTAGGTATTAAACCATTGTCTACTACAAAAACAGGTAAGCCTCAATTTGATGACGATACTGTTCAATCAATAGCAGGTAAATACGAATGGGCAAAGAACTTACGTATCTACAATAGACTACTTAAGATTAAAAGTACTTACATGGATCGCTTCTTAGATGCTCAAGAAGATGGCCGATACTACTTTTATTATAAACAACACGGCACAGTATCAGGCCGATATGGCTCAGATGCCCAACAGCTTCCTAGACCTAAAGAAGAAGGTGATGATGAACCAATTGTAATTGAATACAATAACTTGATTCGAGCATTCTTTATTCATGAAGAAGGTAACATATTTGTAGACTGCGATTATGAATCACTTGAGCCACATACATTCGCTCACGTATCTGGTGATGAAGAATTAAAAGATATATTTAGAAATAACTGGGACTTCTATTCTACTATTGCAATCAAAACAGAGAAGTTAGGTCAGTATTCCCCAGATAAAAAAGCACCTAACTTTCTTCGTAAGCTTGAACCTAAGTTAAGAAATAAAGCAAAGGCTTACGCTCTAGGTATTCCATATGGTATGGGAGCTTATGCACTCGGTATGACTCTTGGAATTCCTACTAAAGAAGCTAAAAAACTTGTTGATGGTTACTTAAACGGGTTTCCTGAACTTAAGAAGTGGATGGAAAGATCTAAAAAGCAAGCCAAAGAAAAAGGCTATGTTAGTACTCAAGTTGGTCGTATTCGACATCTTCCTAAAGTAAAAGCTATCTATGATAAGATCGGCGATGACTTACTTGATTGGAATATCAAGAAAGAGATGGAAAGACAATACGGAGTAGATCAAATTAAAAACCTTAGTAGAGACTATATTAACGGACTAAATAACTCTTGTAACGTACAGATTCAAGGTCTTGCCGCATCAATAGTTAACCGTGCAGCATTGGCTATTAATAGAAAGTTCAAAGAACTAGATATACGAGGCTGGGTATGCGCACAGATCCATGATCAGCTAGTTATTGAGGTAGAACACGACAGATCAGAAGAAGCGGCCAGGATTGTCCAGGATTTGATGGAGAACACTACTAAACTTAGTATTGATTTGAAAGCACCTCCAACCCTTGCACACAATCTTCGTGATGGCCACTAAATATTTATTAGTATGAAAAAGGCAATTATAATTTTATTCTTACTATCTTTATCAAGTTGTTGGATAACAGAACCAACAGGTTATATAGACTATAGACAAAGAAGAATGTATGATTGGGATCCGATCTACTATGTACCAGGTTATGTAGATCCTTTCTTTTATAGAAGAGAACCTCCAATTATAATTTATAGACACAGATATGTCCCGGTTCCTAGGCAACCTCAGCAACCTAGGAGAAATGCATTTGGGCCAACAGCTCCACCATCAGCACCAAGAAGTCCTAGAAGTGCACCAATAAGAGAGTTTCCTAAAAAAGATGAAAAGAAAAATAAGTAACTCTAAAGATTAATTTCTCTACTATTTTATATTTGTATATATTTATAATAAATGGTACTGTAGGTAGGCCAAGGTTATAAAATAAACAATCATTAACCGTTCACCGTAAGGGAACACAAAACAAAAAAATATGGGAATATTAAGACCATTTGAGCTCGATCCATTTGATTTATTATGGCGAGACTTATTCGAAACAAATTCACGATTCTCTGCAATTACGCAAAGAGTAACACATCCAGTAGACATTTACGAAACAGAAAACGGCATTAGATTTGAAGTAGCCGCTGTAGGACTTGATTCAAAAGATATCGATATTCAAATCGATAATGATCAACTTCGTATTAAGTACGAAAAGCCCCAAATAGAAAATGAAGAGTCTGCTATTTATAGAGGCATCAAGCGTTCTAGCTTTGATTTAACTTGGAAGATTAGCACTAAGTTTGATCTTTCTAAACTAGAAGCCGGGTTAGATAGAGGACTTCTTACTTTAGACATTCCAACTGCTGAAGGTAAAGCAATAAGAAAGATTGAAATTTCAACTCCAAAAAAACAACTAAAATAAGTTACAAATAAAAGGCCTACCTACAACCAGTTATGTTTCAATTACACAGAAATTTCATTAACATTAATGGAGACTTGTTTGAAATCAAGAGAACTTTAAAAGAAGAGTTTGTGCAAGGTAAAAACCTTGATGATTTTAAAACATGGTTTGGAGTAGAAGCCGTCTTTAAAAAAGATGCCTTACTCTATTTTTGTATTAAAATAGATGAATTAGAAATATTAAATTAGCAATATGAATAAAATAACCCCACTAAATGGCTATATAGTATTAAAGCCAATCGAAAATGAAGAAGAAACATTCGGTAACATTATTATTCCAGATCTTGGTAAAGAAAGACCTGAAATGGGAAAAGTAGTAGCAACATCTAATGTTTATAATTACAACACAGACAAACTAGTTATCTCAACTCTTGAAGAAGGAGAAACAGTGTTAATCCCTAAACTTGGTTCACAAAGAATCGTATTTGAAGGACAAGACTATTTCATTTGTAAAGAATCAGATATTTTAGGAGTTATCGAATAAATTAAAAAAGACTATGAGTACAACAAAAAACGTTTTTGGAACAGAGCTTAAAGAAAAGTTACTTTCCGGTATAGAAAAGTTAAATCAATCAGTATCATCAACACTAGGCCCAGGTGGACGCACTGTATTAATTCGTGAACAAAGTGGCGAAGTTAAAGTTACAAAAGATGGTGTAACAGTAGCTAAAGCATTTCATAAACTTGAAGATGATATTGAAGATCTTGGTGCACAACTTGTTAAGCAAGTTAGTATTAAATCTGCAAATGAAGCAGGTGATGGTACAACAACATCTACACTTCTTGCTACTGAAATGATTAAGCAAGGTCTTAAAGAAATTCGTCAAGGTGTCAATGCTGTTGAGATTAAGAATGAGATTGACAATATTGTTAATGAAGTAATAAAAGAAATTAAAGAATTAGCAACAGAAATTTCTTCAGAAGAGCAAATTAAACAAGTTGCAACTATCTCAGGTAATAATGATCCTGAAGTTGGTAACTTAATTGCTGAAGCACTTGATAAAGTAGGTCGTGAAGGTGTAGTAACTATTGAAGAATCTAAAACTGGTGAAACTACATTAGAGATTGTTGAAGGTATGCAATTTGATCGTGGTTACAAATCACCTTACTTTGTAACTAACAATGTAACAATGCAATCTGTGCTTGATAATCCATATATTCTTTTATATGATGGACGTATTTCAACTGCACAAGAGTTGTTACAAGTATTGACTAAAGCAAATTCAGAGAATAGACCTTTATTAATTATCGCTGAAGATATTGGTGATGAAGCTCTTGCTACATTAATTGTAAATAAAATGCGTGGTATTGTACAAGTTTGCGCAGTTAAAGCACCAGACTTTGGTGAGCGTAAAACATTAATCTTAGAAGATATTGCTATCTTGACAGGTGGACAAGTTATTTCTAAAGATAAAGGTTTGAAGCTTGATAAATTATCTACACAGCAACTCGCTCAATATCTTGGTACAACAAGACTTGTAACTGTATCTAAAGAAGAGACTACTATTATTGATGGTAAAGGTAATGAGAGAGCGATTGAAGTTAGAGCAGAAGAAATAAAAGAGCAGATTGAAAAAGCTACATCATTCTATGAGAAAGAAAAGTTGCAAGAAAGACTTGGTAAGTTGATTGGTGGTGTTGCAATTATTTCTATAGGCGGTAATAGTGATATTGAAATTAGAGAAAAGAAAGATCGTGTAGAAGATGCACTTTACGCAACTAAAGCGGCTCTTGCTGATGGTATTGTACCAGGAGGTGGCGCAACACTTTAC
>Ga0164293_10000321_pt1 | contig 36786 bp, 21 predicted proteins | sample GEODES118metaG_FD_111487 | JGI IMG/M metagenome (GOLD analysis project Ga0164293, IMG submission 111487) | Eutrophic lake water microbial communities from Lake Mendota, Wisconsin, USA - GEODES118 metaG | ecosystem: Environmental > Aquatic > Freshwater > Lake | place: USA: Lake Mendota...
CGCATGGCGGCGAGCACGTCGGGGTGCTCCTTGTGACCGGCCACGCGCACCGCGCGCCCCTGCCGGCCGACCACCGTCCAACGCCCGCCCTGCTTCTCCAGCGTCAGCGTACCGAGGGCCACGGAGCCGGCCCAGTTGCGCGGCTGGATGAGCAGCGCCCCGTTGATGGTGGAATCCACCAGTTCCCGGTGCGAATGGCCGTATACCACCACATCGATCCCGTCGATTTCACGTGGAACGCGCCCCGCCACATTCTCCGACGGCAAGCCGGTACTCACGGTGTCGTAGCTGGCGGCGCCGTCCAGGCCGGAGTGCAGCAGCACCACGACCACGTCGGCTTTCCGCTTCCGCGCCTCCTGCACGCGGGCGCGCACCGCCGGCACGATGTCGGTGACCGTGAGGCCGGCCGCTTTGAGGTTTTCGCGGTCCCACACCATCGACCCGGGCGTGGTCCCGCCGATGATGGCCACCCGCACGCCGCGCCGGACCACCATGGTCATGGGGGCCACCCAGGGATTGCCCTTCGCATCGAGGACGTTGGCGGCCACGAACGGGAACCCCGCCTGCCCGACGGCCTTCTGGAGGAGCGGCACGCCGTAGTTGAACTCGTGATTGCCCAGCACCGCGGCGTCGTAGCGCATCACGTTCATGGCCGCGATGACCGGGTGCACCGGCGTGGGGCGGACGCGCGCCGCCACGTAGAGCAACGGGTTGCCCTGCAGAATGTCGCCCCCCTCCACCAGCACCACCCCGTCGGGATTCGCTTTGCGGGCAGAATCGACGATGGTGGCGGCGGCGGCCAGCGAGTGCGTGGGGTCGGCTGCGCCGGCGTAATAGTCCCACGCGCGCAGGCGGCCGTGTACATCGGTGGTGGCCGCGATGGTGAGTTCCGCGCGGCGGGGGGCACGCTGGGCAGCCAGCGAGCGTGGGGGGAGGGTGGCCAGCATGCTCGACCCAACCACGGGGAGCAGCGCCGCACCCAGCGCAAACGAGAGACGTCCCATAGGGGAATGCTAGTCGCTCCCCACGAGTGTGTGGAGTCCTGTGGCGGCCGGTCCGATCGCGTCCTTGCCGGTTCCCCCCTGCTCCCGCGAAGTTCCGCAGGTACGGTCCAATCGGCGCCGGCGGCCGATACCCATTCGTTACACCGCCGTAACCGTCCGGAAACGACGGCGGTCCAAGCTTGAGACATCACCGTGGCCCAACCGGATCATCCGCTCATGAAACCGCTCATCATCGGCATCGCGGGCGGAACCGGCTCGGGAAAGTCCACCGTCGCCCGCAAGGTTGCTGAAGCCCTGCCCGACGCCTCCGTGGCCTTCCTCGAGATGGACGCGTACTACCGGGACTTCCGGCACCTCACGCTGCAGCAGCTGCACCACGTCAACTGGGATCACCCCGATGCCTTCGACGTGGAGCTGCTCACCGAACATCTCGGTGCCCTCAGCCGCGGGGAGCCGGTGGACATGCCGGTGTACGAGTTCGCCACGCATTCACGAAGCGCCCGCACGCGTCGCATCGAACCGGCTGACGTCGTCGTCATCGACGGCATTCTGCTGCTCTCTGATCCGAACGTGCGTGCGCAGTGTGATGTGAAGGTGTTCGTGGATGCCGATCCGGACATCCGTCTCATTCGTCGTATCCGCCGGGATACGGCCGTGCGCGGACGAACGCTCGAATCGGTGCTCGACCAGTACCTCACGACCGTTCAACCGATGCACCTGCAGTTCGTCGAACCGAGCAAGCGGTACGCGGACGTCATCGTGCCCCGGGGTGGCAGCAACACCGTCGCGATCGAAATGATCGTGGCCAAAATCCAGCGTCGTCTGAACACCCGTGCCCTGTCGCGGGTCGCATCGGACGACACCGCACCGGCCGACGCCGGCACCCTCTGATCATGATCATGAATCCCGCTCCCGTTTCTGCTGAACGCATCCTCGTGGTGGATGACGAACCGGAGATCGTGGCGCTGGTGGTGTACCATCTGGCGAAGGCGGGATACCGGGTGTCCACCGCGTCGTCCGGGCAGGACGCCATTGAACTGGCGCGTCGCGAGCGTCCGGCGCTGATGGTCCTCGACCTCATGCTCCCCGGCATGTCGGGATTCGATGTGCTCGAGCAGCTGCGCCTCGACGATGCCACGCGCGATATCGCGGTCATCATGCTCACGGCTCGCCGTGAGGAACCCGACCGTATCCGCGGCCTCTCGCTCGGCGCCGACGACTATCTCACCAAGCCCTTCTCTCCGGCCGAACTGGTGCTGCGCGTAGGCGCGATTCTGCGTCGCACGGGTTCGCCCGCGCCGGCTGGTGCCGGTGACGCGCTGGTGATCGGCCCGCTGCACATCGATCGCGCGGCCATGGCCGTGAGCGTACAGGGACAGTCGGTCGACCTCACCCCCACGGAGTTCAAGCTGCTGCTCACACTGGCCGAACGTCGTGGCCGAGTGCAGGGACGCGGACATCTCCTCGAGACCGTGTGGGAAGCCGCACCGGATATCCAGACACGCACGGTGGACATGCACGTGCAACGGTTGCGCACCAAACTCGGCGCAGCTGGTGATCTGATTGAAACGGTGCGCGGGTTCGGGTACCGGCTCAAGGCGAATGCCCCGCGGTAAACCCGGCGTGCGCCGGGACCGGCACCCACGTTCCACGTGAGCACCCCGCCGTGCGCCTGATCCAGCGTCTGCTGCTGCAGAGCACCGTCGTGACGGTGGTCTTCGGCATTGCGGTATTGGGCGCCGTGGAATGGCGGGTACGGCACCGTCTCGAGCTGCACGAGACGACGTCGGCGATCAGTGCGCCTGCGGAAAGCCGCGCGGATGCCGAAGCGCGCAGCGACGAGGTGCTCCTGACAGCGATCCGTCAGGACATGACCGTCGCCACCGGCGCGGCGTTGCTCCTCGCGCTGCTATTGGCCCGCCTGCTGTCGCGCCAGGTGACGCGGCCGATGGAAGAATTGCGCGACATGGCACGCGACCTTGCCGGTGGCGATCTCACGGCGCGCCCGCCTCGCTCGATCAAGGGTGGCGAAGTCGGCGAGCTCGCCGAATCGTTGCGGCAGGTAGGGGAACAGATGGAAACCCGCCTGTGGGAGATGCAATCGGAGGAGGCGCTGCTGGTGGCGCTCACCGAGTCGCTCAACGAGGGTGTCGTAGCCGTGGATGCGCGCAAGCGCGTCGTGCGGATCAACGAGACAGGCCGGCAGTTGCTCAATCTCCGTCAGCCCCTTCCCTTCCCCGCCAGCGAGCTCCCGCAGGAACCGCAGCTGCAGGAGGCGCTCCAGCTCGTGCTGTCCGGGGCACCGCCGATCTTCCGCGAAATCCGGCTGGCCGAGCGGACCGTCACCCTCACCGTGCGGGCGCTGAGCGGCGGCGGGGCCGTGCTCGCCATGTACGACCTCACGCAGGTGCGCCGGCTCGAGACGGTGCGCAGCGACTTCGTGGCCAATGTGTCACATGAGCTGCGCACGCCGCTCACCATCATCGGTGGCTTCGTCGAAACCCTGCAGGACGACGACGTCCCCCCCGAGCTCCGGCGCCAGTTCCTGGGCATGACCGAAGCGAATGTGCAGCGCATGCAGCGCATCGTCGACGACCTGCTTGATCTATCGCGCATCGAATCCGGCGGGTGGCGCCCGGCGCCAACTGAGCTGGATGTGGCCGATATCGCCGCCGACGTGATCGCCCCCCTGGCGCACCGGGCGCGCGACAAGGGGGTGCAACTGGTCACCGATATCGCCCCCGACGCGCGGCGCGTGATGTGCGATCCCACCGCAGCCGGGCAGATCTTGTCCAACCTCGCCGAGAACGCCCTGCGGCACACGACCATCGGGTCCGTGACGCTGTACACCCAGCGCGAGGACGAGGGCGTCTGGATGGGAGTACGGGATACCGGCAGTGGTATTCCGCCCGAACATCTGCCGCGCATTTTCGAGCGCTTCTATCGCGCCGACCCCGGCCGGTCGCGCGAGGCGGGGGGCACGGGGCTCGGGTTGTCCATCGTGCGCCACCTGGCCGAAGCACACAACGGGCGCACGAAGGCCGAAAGCACCGTGGGCGCGGGCTCGACCATCGCGGTCTGGCTGCCCACGCCCACGCAGATCAGCTGATCACGGGCTGATCAACGGCGAATCAACAGCGGATCAGCTGTTGTCGCTTTGCCGCCGGGGCCGCCGGCCGGCGAACGCTTCGGCAATCAGCCGCGGGAGCATCACACCGGCCGGCCCTTCGATGGGCAGGATGCTCGGCCCCTTGCGCTGTCCATCCATGGTGGGATTGACGACGATCACCGTGGCGCCATGAGTGGCCGAGATCCACGGGAGCGAGGCCGCGGGCTCGACGACATTGGACGTGCCCACGGAGAGGAACACATCGCAGGCGACGGCCGCGTTGCGGGCCGCTTCGAAGGGAGGCATTGGCAGCTGCTCACCGAACCACACCACGTCGGGGCGCATCAGGGCGCCACAGGTGGGGCACGCGGGCACCTCCGCTCCCGGCTCGTCGACGGCGGGCACGCTGCCCGGGCACCCGGCGCCGCAGCGCACGTGCATGAGCGATCCGTGGAGCCGTACCACGTCGCGGCTGCCGGCCCGCTCGTGCAGGTCGTCGACGTTCTGCGTCACGAGCGTGCAGTGCGCGACACGTGACGCGAGGGTGACGAGCGCCGTGTGGGCCGGATTGGGCTGCGCGGCCCGCACCATGGCCCGCCGCGCGGCATACCACTGCCACACCCGTTTGGGATGGTTGGCGAACGCCTCGGGGGTGGCCAGCTCCTGCGGGGAGAACTGCGCCCAGACGCCGGTCTGGGCTTCGCGGAAAGTCGGGATGCCGCTTTCGGCCGACACACCGGCGCCCGTGAGGATGCACACGTGTTCGGCCGACCGGAGAGCCCGGGCGGCGACGGAGAGCGCCTCGGCCCGGGTCTGCGGGTCGGTCGGGGGCGGTGAGGCCACCCGCCGCTTCTGAACGGAGTTGTCTGATGGTGCCATACTGGCGCGAGGATACAACAGGGACCGGCTTCGCACCAGACCGGGTGTTTGACCGCGCGTCCGGACGACCGACTTGAGTCTCGTTGCAAAAGGTCACAAATGTGCTCTTTGGGGGCACTTTTGTAACAACCGGTCAGTGCCGTGACCGTTTTGTTGCAAAACTGTCGGAAATTCGAAACCTGGGTCACGGAGGTTCAACGTGTCGCTCGCGGTATTTCCCGCCGAGGGCGACCACAATACCTCTCGCTCCGACTCCAGAACTATGCGGAATTACGTACACGAGCTGTTCCGTGCCGCGCGTCACGCGATGCTGGCGATCACGGTGGCCGTCGTGCCCGCGCTTTCGCCTTCGACGCTCGCCGCGCAGAGCGCGGCGGTGGGCAAGATTACCGGTCGCATCGTCGACGCAACGACGGGTCAGCCGATCGTCGCGGCGCAAATTCAAGTAGTGGGCACGCCGTTCGGCACGCAATCGGCGGTCGACGGGCGCTATACCCTCCTGCGCATCCCCGCCGGGACCATCACGTTGCAGGTGCGGCGCATCGGGTACGGCCCCAAGACCGTCACCGGGCTGGTGCTGACCGCCGACGGGGCGCTCGAGCAGGATGTGTCGCTCAAGAGCGCGGACGTGCAGCTCGCCGCCGTTACCACCACCGCCAGCAAGGAAAAAGGCTCGGTCAACGACGCGCTGAACGCCCAGAAGAACGCGACCAATGTGGTGAATGCGATCACGGCGGAACAGATCGCGAAGAGCCCGGACGGCGATGCGGCTGCGGCCGCCCAGCGCGTCAGCGGCGTGTCGGTACAGGACGGCAAGTACCTGCAGGTGCGCGGGCTGTCGGAGCGGTACACGACCGCCTCACTGAACGGCGCCCGTATTCCGAGCCCGGAGCCGGAACGCAAGGTCGTTCCGCTCGACTTGTTTCCGGCCAGCTTGCTGCAGGACGTTACCACCGCCAAGACCTTCACCCCTGACATGCCCGGCGATTTCGCCGGCGCCAACGTGAACATTCGCACGCGCGAGTTCCCTGCGCGGCGTCAGGTCAACTACTCCTCCAGTTTCGGCGTCGGCGATCGGGTATTCGGGCAGAGCCTGCCCTTCGCGCCGCGCGCCGGGGGTGAACTCATCGGCAACGCGGCGGGGAACCGGCAGATCCCGTCGGCCATTGCCGGCGCGAACTTTCTGGGCAACGTCTCGCAGACCCAGTTCAATCAGATGGCGCGCCAGCAGCGGAACGTGTGGACGCCCAGCCTCCGCAACGGTGGCGCCAACGGCTCCTTCGGTCTTTCGACCGGTGGCAACAACATCTTCGGGAAGCGCGTCGGGTACGTGCTGAGCGGGAATTACGGCTACTCCGAAGAAGTGCGCGCCGACGAGCGCTACGCCATTGGCAATCAGGGCGCCAACAACACCGTGGTACCGCTCACCGAGTTGCGCGGGCAGACGGGTCGCTCCAGCGCGTCGTGGGGCGGCATCGCCAATCTTTCCACGCTGGTGGGCCGCAGCTCGCGACTGGCGCTCAACACGACCGTCACGCGGAGTGCGGACAACGAGGCGCGTACCGATCGCGGCTTCGACGAAAACCTGAACGACAGCATTCAGCGCACCACCCTCCGCTATGTGGAGCGCGGCGTCGCCACGGTCACGGGCAACGGTGAGCACCAGCTCGGTGATCGCAACAAGACCGCGTGGTCGCTTACCTACGGCAGCACCAACCGCCGAGAGCCGGACCGTTCGGATGTGGTATACGCACGGACGCCTGGCGGCGCCTACCAGATCCTCGCCTCACTCGATGGCGCGCGTCGCCTGTACTTCGACCTGCAGGAAGACAATCTCACCGGGCAGGTCGACCACTCGCTCTTCCTCGGTGACGTCTCCAAGCAGAACACGCTGAAGATCGGCGCGTATGTGCGCACCACGGATCGCCAGTCTGACGCGCCCATTTTCGCCTTCATTACCCGAGCGGGCGAAAACGTCCTACGTCAGTCGCCCGACGTGATCTTCGGGGGAGCGCAGGCGTGCGACAACTGTTCGTTCATCAACGTGCAGCCGATCGGTCAGGCTGGATCGTATACGGCGGCTGATCGAACGGCCGCCGGGTACGCGATGACCGATATCGCGCTCGGGAGCCGCGTGCGAATGATCGCCGGTGCGCGTCTCGAGCAGGCCCGTATCACGGTGGATGCGTCGACACAGGGTGGTTTCACGACGACCACCACGCTCGACAACACCGACGTGCTGCCCTCGTTGCTCCTCAATACGCAGCTTTCGCCGACACAGAACCTGCGGTTCGGGATCACCCGTACGCTTGCCCGTCCCGAGTACCGGGAGCTTGCGCCCGTGACGTTTCGCGACGTGCTCGGCGGCGTGAGCGTCACCGGAAACGCGGACCTGGTCCGCTCGCTGATCGACAACGTGGATCTGCGCTGGGAAGCGTTCCCGAACCCCGGAGAGGTCCTGAGCGTGGGCGTGTTCGCCAAGCGATTCGATCGGCCGATCGAACGCCTCGAGCAGGCAACCTCGGGCGCGTATCAGGCCCGTTTCCAGAATGCGCTCAGTGCGACGAACGTGGGTGTTGAGCTCGAGCTGCGGAAGCAGCTCGGCATGCTCGGGACCTGGGGCGAGGCATTTACCGGATTCGGCAACGTGACGCTCATGCAGTCGAGCGTAGACCTCGACCCCGCTGGCGGGCTGACCGTGACCGACGCCACGCGTCGTCTTGTCGGCCAGGCACCGTATGTGATCAACACCGGCCTGACGTATTCGAGCCTCAGTGGCAGCACGAACGCCACGATTCTTTACAATGTGGTCGGTGAGCGTATCACGGCGGCCGGCGTCGTACCGCTGCCGAACATCGTGGAGAAGCCGCGCCACCTGCTTGACCTGTCGCTGCGGTTCCCGGTGCGCGGCAACCTGTCGGCGCGCGTCGACGCCCGCAACCTGCTCGATGCGCGTTCACGCTTCATGCAGGGGAATCTCGAGCGCGAAGGTTGGAACTCGGGGCGCGTCTTCTCGATGGGGCTGAACTGGCGCCAGTAGTTGCCATACGCGGTTGCAGCAAAAACACCATGACCCGGCCGCGGTGACACAACCGTGACCGGGTCATGACGTTTTCGCCACAACTCCATGACTTCTTACGGTAGGTGCCCGTGTCGTGAGGCGCCGTCTCCTTCAACCTTGACTCCGATGACGATGACCGCGCGCGTCCGCGCTTTCGCCCTCGCCTCGTTCGCCACAGTGGCCCTCGCGGCCTGCAGTGGTGACGAAGGCCCGACCACTCCGCCTGCGCCGCAGAACGGTTCGCTTGCCATCGCGGTATCAGGCCTGCCGACCGGCACCAACGCGGCACTCACGATCACTGGCCCGAACAACTTCTCGCAGTCGGCCACGGGCGCCACGACGATCAGTGTGGCGCCGGGGAGCTACACGGTGGCTGCGGCGCAGGTCACGAGCGGTACGACGCGATACAACGCGACGGTGACGGGCTCGCCGGCCACGGTCGCGTCGAGTGCCACCGCCAACGTCACGGTGGCGTACAGTGTGGCCGTGAATCCGACCGTCATCCTCTCGGGGTCCATCGCCGCCAATCGTACGCTCACCGCTGACACCAACTACGTGTTGCGGGGCTTTGTGTACGTGAACAGTGGCGCCACGCTGACGATCAACGCCGGTACCCGCATCGTGGGCGATACCACGGCGCTCGGCTCCGCGTTGTTCGTGCTCCGCGGCGCCCGTATCGCCGCCAATGGTACGGCGACGGCTCCTGTCGTATTCACCTCGCAGCGTGCCCCCGGCAATCGCTCGCCCGGCGACTGGGGCGGTCTGGTCATCGTTGGCAACGCGCGCGCCAACCGTACCGGCAACGTCATCGTGGAAGGCTCGAACGGATCGGTCGTCGGCGCCAACCCGGCCGGTATCGTATACACCGGTGGAACGGTCGACAACGACAACAGCGGCACCTTGCGGTACGTCCGCGTGGAGTTCGCCGGGTATGCGACGCTGACCGACGCCGAGCTCAACTCGTACACGTTGGCCGCTGTCGGCAACGGAACGACGATCGAGTACGTGCAAGCCCTCGCCGGTCTCGACGACCACTTCGAATGGTTCGGTGGTACGGTGAATGGCAAGTATCTCGTGTCGTACGAGTCGGGCGATGATCATTTCGACGGTTCGGAAGGCTACCGTGGCTTGAACCAGTTCCTCATCGGCATGCAGTCGACCTTCCTCACGCCGCGCGCCGGCGCCGGCGCGGTGTCGACGGACCCGCAGGGCTTCGAAATCGACGGCTGCAACGGTGGTGGCTGCGTGGCCCCCAGCGGCGCGAACGCGCAGAGCGCGGGCCGCGACGAAGGCCTGTACAACATGAACGTGTTCGCCAACTTCACGCTCATCGGCACCCCGAGCGGCGTGACGGTTCCGGGCAGCGGCGGCGTTGGTGCGGTGCTGCGTCGCGGTACGGGTGGCTACTACCTCAACGGCGTGGTGGCGCGCTGGTCGCGTGGCGGAGTTTCCCTGCGTGATTCGACGTCCAACAACCGCTTCCTCGTCGACTCGCTCATCGTGCGGAACCTGTATTTCGCCGAAAACGGCGGCACCGACGGTGGCTTCGACGCGACGGGGAGCAACTTCGGTCAGGCGAGCGCATTCGCCGGTCGCAACTCCAACATCGTCGTGGGCGCTGGCGTGACGGCGACGAGCCTGTTTACGGCCCTTCCGGCGGCCCCGACCAACGCGGCGAGCCTCGACTGGTCCCCGGCGGCCAATTCGCCGATCTCGACGGGTGGGCTCTCCAGCTTCACCAGCGATGCGCGTATTGCGGCGCGCGTGGGCACCTTCATCACGCCGACGGCCTACCGCGGGGCTGCGGCTCCGGGCGGTACCAAGTGGTGGGAAGGCTGGACCAGCTACGCACGTAACTGACGACTGACGGGACCGTCGCCTAGTTTCCCAAGGGCGACGGTCCGGCCGGTCCGACTCCGTGAGCTTCGAACGGCCAGGTCCGCATTGCGGCTCTGGCCGTTTCACTTGTTTCCCGTGCTCGACATGAACACCTGCTTCCGCCCACTCAAGAACGTTCTTCCGATCGTGCTGTTCGTTGCATCGGTCGGCGCATGCAACGATCGTACGCCACACACCGCCGCCGACTCACAAGCGGCGCACGTCGCCGAGGTGGTCGCGGCCGGCGGGACGGTGGACTCGATTCTGCCCATCGTGGAGCAGCTTCGGCGATTCCGAGACGGTCTACCGCACGTCGATACACTGCGTCATGCCGCCGCGGCGCGTGACGTGTTGATTCAAACTTTTCTCAAGGCTGTAACGACGAATGACACGAGCGCGCTCAATCGTCTTGTGATAGACCGCTCGGAATTTGCTTATCTCTACTACCCGACGGCTGCCATCAGCAAGCCGCCGTACGAAGCGCCACCTCAACTACTCTGGGGGCAGATTCTTGCCGCGAGCAATGAAGGCATTGCTCGCTTGCTGACCCGAGTAGGCGGGAAGCGTATTGAGCTACAGGCGGTCGCGTGCGGTACGCCCGCGACCACAGAAGAACGCAACACGCTGCACGAGAAGTGTGAGCTGACGGTGCGGATCGCTGGAGCAGAGCCGACGCGCGAGCGGTGGTTCGGTACCATCCTCGAACGCGACGGGCGCTTCAAGTTCATCGGCTACAGCAACGCATTATGATCGCTCGTTTCGGCGTACCCGGTCGCGCGAGCGTGTTGCTATTGGCGGGGATGCTCCTCCTCGGTGCATGTGGCGAACGCCGAACGGTCCGTGAAAGGCCCGACGCCGAGACGGCCGTGGGACCGGGCGGCGGCAGTGTCGCGCTTACGGGAGTCGGTGCGACCTTGCCCTACCCGCTCTACTCACGCTGGTTCAACGAGTATGCCGCCGAAACCGGCATACAGATCAATTATCGATCAGAAGGCTCTCAGCAGGGCATCTCGGCTGCGCTGAGCGGTAGCGCGGACTTCGGCGCCACCGATGTTGCGGTTCCGGACAGTGTGCTGAGATCGACCACACCTTCCATTCTGCATATTCCGATGGCGATTGGGGCGGTGGCGATTACGTATCATGTCCCTGGCCTTTTGCGTCCTCTCCGGCTCACGCCCGCTCTGGTCGCCGGCCTCTTCACCGGCGAAGTGCGCCGCTGGAACGATCCTCGGCTACGAGTGGTCAATCCTGAGCTCCAGCTCCCTGATCTCGCTGTACGCCCAGTCTTCAGGAGTGACGGGAGCGGCACCGCGAGCATTTTCACGCAGTATCTGAACACGGTACGGCCAGGGGGGATCCCCCGAACGAACGGCATACCGAGTGTACCGGAATCAGTTGTGCGCGACGGGAACGAAGCGGTGGCGGCCGAGGTGAAGACCACGCCGGGAGCCGTGGCATATCTCGAGGTCGTTTACGCTCACCAGAACCGGCTCCCGGCGGCTCACATCCAGAATTCAACGGGCCACTATGTCTCACCGACGCCGTTCGAAATCGCCACAGCGGCTGCTAACATGCTCGACGATCGTGCGCCGCTTGCCGACGAGAACGCCGACGGGTTTCGGATTTCACTACTGAACGCACGGGGGGCTCAGTCCTACCCGCTCGCGGCGTTTACCTGGTTGTTGGTTTCCCCATCACGACTCAGTGCCGACAAGCGCGCCACGCTGGCGGCATTTCTGCACTGGGCCTTCGAACAGGGCGCCCCCGCCGCCAGCGCCCTCGGTTACGTACCATTGCCATCAACGGTCGCGGCCCAGGTGCTCGAGCGTGTGGATCAGGCTTTTGCCTGTGACACTTGCGCGTCAGGGTCAAAGGCCGGTACGGTACGTTGATCGTACGTAACCGGTGTTGCGGCTGGTTGCGCCGCGGCGACCAGACGCCCGCGTCCATTCGTTTCCCGGCCGATTCATGACGGTACCTGTGGCCCCCCAGAGCGACGTTCGCATCGCCGCCATCGATATCGGCTCGAACTCCGTTCGCCAGATCATCGCGGATGTATCGGCGGCGGGTGCTATCCGGGTCGTCGACGAGATGAAGGCGATGCCGCGCCTCGGTGATGGCCTCGAGAGCACGGGGGCGCTGTCAGCTGCAGCCATCGATTCCGCCGTCGCCGCGGTACAGCGCATGGTCACGCTGGCGCGCCAGCTGGCAGCGGCGCGCATCGAAATCGTGGCCACGAGTGCCGTGCGCGACGCCGCGAACTCTGACGAGTTCACGGAACGCGTGCTGGCCAGCACGGGCCATCAGGTTCGGGTACTGAGCGGTGAGGAAGAGGCGCTGCTCTGCTTCCGCAGTGCATTGGCCCACTTCGAGCTGGGAGCCGGGCGAACGGTGGTGATGGACATCGGCGGCGGGTCACTCGAGCTGGTGCTGGCCAAGGATGGCCTCATCGAACGCATGGCCTCCCTGCCGTTCGGCGCCGTCCGGCTGACCGAAAAGTTTCTCGCGCAGGGTGTTCGTCCGCGTCGCGTACGTGCGCTGCGCGAACACGTACGCGACGGATTGAAGAAGTCCGTACCGGTGAAGGATTGGCGCGGCGCGCAGGTCATCGGCAGCGGCGGCACCTTCACCAATCTGGCCGGGATGGTGCTGGCGCGGGCGCACGTCACGGTACGCTCACTGCACGGGACCCGCGTCACGCGGGCCGAACTCGAGCACGTGCTGGAATGGCTGTCGCGCATGGAGTCGGAGGAACGCCAGCAGGTCCCCGGATTGAACCCGGCGCGGGCCGATATCATCGTGGCCGGGCTCGCGGTCGCAGCCGAAGTGCTGTCGCGTTTCGATCCGCGCGATCTCCTCGCTTCGGCGTACGGCATTCGCGAAGGACTCCTGCTGGAAGCGGCGCGCGTGACCCCCAAGGTGGCCGACCCCGGTGTCGCGCGTGAGCGCTCGGTGCGCGAGTTCGCCGAACGGTGTCATTACGAGGAGCCGCACGCACGGCAAGTGCAGGCACTCTCGCTGCAGCTGTTCGACACGCTGGCGGGTCGCCTCGGTCTGTCCCCCGACGACCGGCGCCTCCTCGCCGACGCCGCCCTGCTCCATGATGTGGGGTACCACATCAACTACGAGAAGCATCACAAGCACTCGTTCCACCTCATCTCGCACGCAGATCTGCTGGGGATGACGCCGGCCGAGCAGATCATGATTGCGCACATCGCCCGATACCATCGCGGTGCGCCCCCGAAGATCAAGCACGTGGGGTTCGGTCAGCTCGACAAGCAGACGCGTGAACGCATCGTGAAGCTGTCGGCGCTGCTGCGCTTCGCCGATGGCATGGACCGGGGTCACGTGAGCGCGGTAGGGAGCCTCACGGTGAAGTGGGGAGCGGATGCGGTGCGCGTGGTGGCGGGGGAGGCCGAGGGCGCAGCGAATGTGCGCCTCGAATGCTGGGGGGCGAGCCGCAAGCGCCATCTCCTCGAAGAGGTGCTGGGGCGTCCGATCCTGGTGATGCTTCCCGACGGCACCGAGGTCACGGCAGACGACGACGGCGACGGCGAATAGACGCCATCGCCGTCTCGTGGGTCAGTCGGCGGCGTTGCTCTTCTTCTTGCGCCGCGGTGGGCGGCCGGCCTCGGTGCCCCACGGTTCCTTGATGAGCGTCTGGTGCGTACCCCGCACCGCCTCGCCTTCGGGCTGCCGTCGACGATACTGGCCATCGGCGCCGAGCTCCCAGGCCTGCCGATTATCGCCCAGACAGGTGGCCAGCACCGCCTCGATTCCCTTATGGAGTGCCGGGTCTTCGATGGGTGCAATCACTTCCACACGCCGATCGAAATTGCGGGGCATCCAGTCGGCCGAGCCGATGTAGTACTGGGGATGTCCGGCATTGGCGAAGAAGAAGATGCGCGAATGCTCGAGGAACCGGCCAATGATACTGATCACGCGGATGTTTTCGCTGACCCCCGCCAGCCCCGGCACGAGACAGCAGATGCCACGGACGATGAGATCGACCGTGACTCCCGCCTGCGACGCACGATACAGTGCGGCAATGATCTCGGGATCGACGAGGGCATTCATCTTCGCGATGATACGCCCGCCCTTCCCGGCACGGGCGAGGGCGGTTTCGCGATCGATGAGCTCCAGAATGCGGGCGCGCAGGGACACCGGCGCCACCGCCAGACGCCGGTAGAAGCGCTGTCGCGACACGCCAGTCAGCGAATTGAACAGGTCGGAGAGATCCGCGCCGAGATCGGGATTGCACGAGAACAACCCCATGTCGGTGTACAACCGCGCCGTCTTGGTGTTGTAGTTGCCGGTACCGATGTGCACGTATCGCCGGATGCCGTCGGCATCACGACGCACCACGAGGATCGTCTTGGCGTGCGTCTTGAGGCCAGGCAACCCGTACGCGACATGAATGCCCACGCTTTCCATGGCGCGCGCGAACGAGATGTTGTTGGTCTCGTCGAACCGGGCCTGCAGTTCGATGATCACCGCCACCTGTTTGCCCGCTTCGGCCGCCGAGGTAAGCGCGCGCACGATGGCGGTGTCGCCGGAGGTGCGGTAGAGCGTGAGCTTGATGGCGAGCACGTGCGGGTCGTTCGCCGCCGCCTCGAGAAACGCTTCCACCGAGGCGCTGAACGATTCGAAAGGATGGTGCACGAGCACGTCGCGCTCGCGAATCGCATCGAACATGTTGCGCGCATCGCGAAAGGCGCTCGGCACCTGAGGCGTATGCGGTGGATCCTTCAATTCCGGCAGGTCGATGCTGATCAGCTGCATGAGGTCGCCGAACTCGAGCAGGTCGTCCTGATCATGGACATCGGCCATCACCAGCGGCGCCACCAGCTGGGTTTCGCTCTCGCCGAGTTCCTCCAGCAGCAGCGTGCGGATGCGCTCCGGCATGTCACGCTGGACCTCGAGCCGTACCACCTCACCAAAGCGACGCTGAAACACCTGCTGCTCGATGGTCTCTAGCAGGTCCTCGGGTTGATCCATCTGTCCGAGGTCGAGATCGGAGTAGCGCGTGATGCGGAACGTGAACCAGCGCTGCACCTCCATGCCTGGGAAAAGGGAACCCAGATGGGCTCCGATGACCTCTTCGAGTGGCACAAAGCAGTGGCCGCGGCCGATCGATACCCAGCGCGGGAGGGAGCGCGGAACCTTGACGCGCGCGAAATGCGCCTTGCCGGTGACCGGGTCCTTGATATCCACGGCCAGCGACAGCGACAGATTGGAGATGTACGGAAACGGGTGCCCGGGGTCGACCGCCAGCGGGGTCAGAACCGGGAAGACCTCCGCTTCGAAGAACGCGTGCACCCGCGCGCGCTCCGCCTCATCGAGGGCGTCCATCTTGAGCAGATGGATGTCGTGCCGTGACAACCCCGGCAGCAGCTCGCCCTTGAGCACCTGGCGCCGGCGCGTGAGCAGCTCCTGCACGCGGGCACGAATCGCTTCGAGTTGCTCCGCCGGTGCGAGCGTCTCAGGCGCATACTGGGCGGCACCCGCGGCGACCTTTCGCCGCAGCCCCGCCACCCGCACCATGTAGAACTCGTCGAGATTGGTGCTGAAGATCGCGAGAAACTTGAGACGCTCCAGCAGCGGCACACGCTCGTCGAGCGCTTCCTCCAGCACGCGCGCATTGAACTCGAGCCAGGACAGCTCGCGATTGAGATACGGCAACGACAGCGAGGTTACCGAGGACATCATTGGTGCGGTCGGTCGCCACAGGGGCAACCGACCGTCTCCGCGTCAGAGAGGATTGAAGGCTGCGAGCAGCCAGTAGCTGACGGCAGCCATGGCCGCGCTGGCCGGAATGGTGATGACCCACGCCCACACGATGCGGCTGGCGAGCCCCCAGCGTACAGCGGACAAGCGATTCGTCGCGCCCACGCCGACGATGGCCCCGGTGATGGTGTGTGTCGTGGACACCGGAATCCCGAACTTCGAGGCCACGAGAATGACCATGGCGCCGCCGGTTTCGGCACAGAACCCACCGACCGGGCGGAGCTTGGTGATGCGCGTGCCCATGGTATGCACGATACGCCAGCCGCCGAAGAGCGTCCCCAGCGAAATCATGGTGTACGCGCTGAGCTCGACCCACATCGGAATCTCCTTCAGCGACGTCACATGCATGTGCGACAACACACCGGTCTGGTTGGCAAACGTCGCCTGCGTGGCCACGAGCAGCCCAACGATGATGCCCATGGTCTTCTGCGCGTCATTCCCGCCATGCGCCAGCGACAGCAACGCCGAACTGGTGAGCTGCGCGACTCGGAAGAACTTCTCCGCCTTCGTGTTGATCACGTTGCGAAACACGTTGAACACGATGACCATGAGCAGGAAGCCCATGAGCGCGCCGAGCGTGGGCGAGAGCACGATGGCCGAGAGCGTCTCGATCCACTTCTTGCCCCACAGAAGCGCCGCAAAGCCCGCCTTGGACACGGCGGCGCCGGCATAGCCGCCGATGAGCGCATGCGACGAGCTGGAGGGAATGCCGAACCACCAGGTGATGAGGTTCCAGATGATGGCGCCAAGCAGCCCACCGAGAATGACGTTGGCGTCGACGACGTTTACGTCGATGAAGCCCGCGGCGACCGACTTGGCGACGGCCGTCCCGACGAAGAACAGCGCGGAGAAGTTAAAGACGGCGGCCCAGATGACGGCCGCCAGTGGGCTGAGCACGCGAGTGCCAACGATCGTGGCGATCGAGTTGGCCGAGTCGTGGAAGCCGTTGATGAAGTCGAACGCGAGCGCGACGACGACGATGAAGATGACGAAAGTGACCACTGAGGTCTCGACCGGCGTCAGCTGTTCTTGAGCGCGATGCTTTCAAGGACGTTCGAGACGTCCTCACATTCGTCAATGGCTTCCTCGAGGGCGTCGAAGATTTCCTTCCACTTGAGCACCTCGATGGCCGGCTCGTCCCGATCGAAGAGCGCGCCCACGGCCTGGGCATACAGCACATCGCCCTCTTCCTCGAGCGCCTTGATCGCCCGGCCGTGCTCCATCATGCGCTGCCGCTTGGTGACCTCGCCGACCGACGCCAGGATTTCCTTGCCGCAGCGCACAAGGACATCGGCCATCTGCACGCCACCGTCGCGCGACGTCGTCACCCGGAACATCACGACGCGGCGTGACGCGCCATTGATGAGGTCGATGACGTTATCGAGCCGCTTCGCGAGCACGTGAATGTCTTCGCGGTCGAGCGGCGTCACGAAGCTCGTGTCGATGCGCTGATTGATCAGATGCACGATGGCATCCCCGTCGGTCTCGACCTTCTTGATCTGTACGGAAATCTGCGCAGCGTTCGCGGGGTTCTCGAACAGGGTCCGCAGCAGCGTCGCCGCTTCGCCGATGTGCACGGCAAGGCCACGGAAATGGTCGAAGAACGTTTCGTCTTTGGAAAAAAGCTTCACGGATCCCTGTTGGTGGAGTGGCGCGCCGACGTCCTCGCCGACACACCTTGATTCTGCTTCGGACTTGTCAGTTTGGACGCGAATTTGATGTAACGAAAACGTCACCTGCCGACCCCCGCCGTAACGACGGGCATCAGCGCGTCCAGGACAGAAGCAGAGAGATTAATCAGTCCCGGGTCCTTCCGTGAACAGTTCAGGACCAAACCACCGTCGCATCAGACACGGCGGGGCAGCGAGCCGCCGCGTAGGGGGCGTCGCCGGCGAGGGGGGCAGACGGCACCACGAGAAGGTCAATTTGACAGCCTGCCAGTCCGGCAGACTCTACCATTGCCGATTTCGGAGAAATTCGGCCGGTACGGCAGCGATACGGCGGCCCACTGCTTGCCCTTCCTGAGTCCGAGTACCTCCGAGGGACAGCGAATCCGCCCACCCTCTCCAACATCAGGACCTCTACAGAGATCCCCATGGCTGAAAAAGTTATCGGCATCGACCTCGGCACCACCAACTCGGTGGTCTCCGTGCTGGAAGGTGGCGATCCGGTCGTGATTCCGAACGCCGAAGGTGGCCGCACCACGCCGTCCGTCGTCGGCTTTACCAAGGATGGCGAGCGCCTCGTAGGCCAGATCGCCAAGCGTCAGGCCGTTACCAACCCGCAGAACACGATCTTCTCGATCAAGCGCTTCATGGGCCGCCGCGTGGCGGAAGCCCAGGCAGAGCAGTCGCGCGTGCCCTACCAGATCGTGGCCGGCCCGAACGACGTGGCGGCCGTGGAAGTCCAGGGCAAGCGCTACACGCCGCCCGAGATCTCGGCCATGGTGCTGCAGAAGATGAAGCAGACCGCCGAGGACTACCTCGGCCACCCGGTCACGAAGGCCGTGATCACGGTGCCGGCCTACTTCAATGACGCGCAGCGTCAAGCCACCAAGGACGCCGGCAAGATCGCCGGTCTCGAAGTGCTGCGCATCGTGAACGAGCCCACGGCGGCCGCGCTCGCCTATGGCCTCGACAAGAACAAGAAGACCGACGAAAAGGTCGCCGTGTTCGACCTCGGCGGCGGCACGTACGACATCTCGATCCTCGAACTGTACGACGTGGATGGCACGCGCCAGTTCGAAGTGAAGAGCACCAATGGTGATACGCACCTGGGCGGCGACGACTTCGACCAGCGCGTGATGGACTGGCTCGTAGCTGAATTCAAGCGTGACCAGGGCATCGACCTCTCGAAGGATCCGATGGCCCTGCAGCGCCTGAAGGAAGCGGGCGAGAAGGCCAAGATGGAGCTGTCGAGCGCAAGCACGACAGACATCAACCTGCCCTTCATCACCGCCGACGCCTCCGGCCCCAAGCACCTGAACTACACGCTCACGCGGGCCAAGTTCGAGCAGCTGGTGGACGATCTCATCCAGCGCACGCTCGAACCCATGAAGCAGGCGCTCAAGGACGCCGGCATGCAGCCGAGCGAAGTCGACGAGATCATCCTCGTGGGCGGCTCGACGCGCATTCCGAAGATCCAGGAAGTCGTCAAGAACTTCTTCGGCAAGGAGCCCAACAAGGGAGTGAACCCCGACGAGGTGGTGGCCGTGGGTGCCGCCATTCAGGGCGCCGTGCTCACCGGCGAGCAGAAGGACGTGCTGCTGCTCGATGTGACGCCACTCTCACTCGGTATCGAAACGCTCGGCGGCGTGATGACGGTGCTCATCCCGCGCAACACGACGATCCCCACCAAGAAGTCGGAAACGTTCTCCACCGCCGACGACAACCAGTCGACGGTTGAAATCCACGTACTGCAGGGCGAGCGCGATCTGGCGGTGTATAACCGCACGATCGGCAAGTTCCAGCTCACGGGCATCCCGCCCGCTCCGCGCGGCATGCCGCAGGTCGAGGTCACCTTCGACATCGACGCCAACGGCATCCTGCACGTGACGGCGCGCGACAAGGCGACGGGCAAGGAGCAGAAGATCCGCATCGAGGCGTCGAGCGGTCTGTCCGACACCGAGATCGACAAGATGGTGAAGGACGCCGAGAAGAACGCGGCGGAAGACAAGAAGCGTCGCGAAGAGATCGACACGCGCAACCGTCTCGATTCGCAGACGTACGAAGTCGAAAAGAACGTGAAGGAGTGGGGCGACAAGGTCCCCGCCAACCTGAAGGAGCGGATCGATGCCGCCGTCGAGCGCGCCCGCAAGGCGCTGCGTGGTGACGACATGAACGAGATCCGCGCCGCTCAGGAGGAGCTCAGCAAGGCCTACAGTGAGGCCGGGCAGGCGTTCTATCAGCAGCAGGCGGCGCCGGAAGGTGGCGCCCCGGCCGACGCGGGAGCCCCGCAGGGGGAACCGCAGGCGGCGAAGGCCGAGGACGTGGTCGAAGCCGACTACGAGATCGTCGACGACAAAAAGTAAGTCGTCACGCTGAACCAGCCCCGAGCCCCGCCGGAAACTCCCGGCGGGGCTTCGGTGTCTTACCTACCGTGGCTTGTGCGGGTCCCGCACTCCGCTTCAGCACCATTAACGAGCATCGAACCATGGCTGCACGATTCTCTCGCTATCGCTTTGCGACCGTCGCGATCGGCTGTTTCGCCGGCGGTGTGTTCTTCGCGTCCGGCATGGACTGGACGAAGATCAGCTGGGCTCAGAGCACCTCGGGCAATCGTCCCGCCGCTGTCATGGGGCGCGGCCCCATGGGGACGGAAGGCCTCAACACCTTCGCGGACATCGCCGAGCGCGTCACACCGGCCGTCGTGGCGGTGAACACCACGCGCTCTGTGCGTCCGCGCGCGAATGCGCGCGGCCGCGTGCCGCAGGGCATGGAGGACTTCCTCGAGCAGTTCGGAGGCCCGCAGCCGCGGCAGCAGCGCGGCGAAGGCTCCGGCTTCATCATGAGCAACGACGGCTATATCGTGACCAACAATCACGTGGTGGCCGACGCCGATCAGGTGTCCATCACGCTCAGCGACGGGCGTGTGTTCAAGGCCAAGGTGGTCGGCACCGACAGCACCACCGACGTCGCCGTCGTGAAGATCGACGCGCGTGGCCTGCCCACGCTCACCACGGGCGACGACGAGAAGACCCGCATTGGCGAATGGGTCCTGGCGGTGGGCAATCCCCTCGGCCTCGACTTCACCGTGACGGCCGGCATCATCTCGGCCAAGGGACGCGGCCAGGAGATCAACCTGCCGAACGCGGGCAACTTCACGATCTCCGACTTCATCCAGACCGACGCGGTGATCAACCCGGGCAACTCGGGTGGCCCGCTCATCAACCTGCGCGGCGAAGTGATCGGCCTCAACAGTGCGATCATGAGCCAGACGGGCTTCTACTCCGGTTACGGATTCGCCATCCCCATCACGCTCGTGAAGAACGTGTCCGACGCGCTGATCAAGGAAGGACGGGTACGTCTGCCGGTGATGGGTGTCTCGGTGGCCCGCGTGGAGCCGGAAGATGCCGGTATCAACGGCCTCGCCCGCGTGGCTGGTGTGAAAGTGATGGGCTTCAATCCGCCCGACGGTGGCCCGGCCAAGGCCGCGGGCATCGAAGTGGGCGACCTCATCATCACGGTGGACGGCAAGCCGGTGGACCGCGTGAGCTCGCTGCAGCGCATCGTGCGCCAGCGGCGGGTGGGTGATCGCATCCCGGTGGAAGTGATGCGCTTCGGCACGAAGAAGCGCGTCGAGGTACGCCTGGTGGAGGCCGAGAACACAGCGCAGCTCGCGGTGAACACCAACGCGCCCGACGCCGCCAGCAACCCCTCGGCGGGCAAGCTGGGCATCACGGTGGAAGCGGTGCCCACCGATGTGGCCGCGCGCCTCAAGACCAACGGCCGTGGCGTGCGGGTCACCGACGTATCGCAGGACGGCCCAGCGCGCGACAAGATCGCCCCCGGAAGCGACATCGTGCTTGCGGTGCTCTACCCCACGCCGCGCCGTGACGTGCGCAGCGTCGCCGACCTGCAGAGCGCTATCGCGGCACTCAAGGACGGAGACTACGTGAGCCTGCTGGTGCAGTCGATGGACCCGAGACTGGGACAGCGCGTGGTCAATCTCCGTATCGGGGGCTGACGGGCGCCGTCTCGCGCTTCGCGCACTGAGATCTGAGATCTCAGCGTGAGAAGTGAACGGTGAGCTTGAGAAGTGAGCCCGGATAGAAGCGAGACATCCGCTACCCAGAAGTGAGAAGCGAGGACCAACGCGCTCGCTTCTCACCTCGGGGGCACGGATGTCTCGCTTCTATCCGGGCTCTTTTCTTTCTCTCGCCGCTCGATGCGCCCGCTCGAATCTCAGCTCTCTGCAGCCAGAGGTCAGTGCCCGAACAGGTAGAGCGACCCCCCTACCTGTATTCTCGTCTGCGTCGTCTCGTACTGCCCCACCGTGCTGTTCGAGAGCTGGGCCGCCTGGGTCAGCTTGCCGAAGGTCCAGAGGGCGGTGCCATTCACGGCGAGCTGTGGACTGAGGAACAACTGCACCCCGCCGCCCGCCGTGGGGGCGATCTCCTCGAAGTCCCGACCGGCGTTGGCCGAGCGTGCGGTGGCTCCGCCGGTGGCGAACACGCGCAGCGGTGAGCCCGCGCCGGGGAACAGGTTCAGACGCAACAGCGCATCGTACTGTGAGACCGTGACGCTCGTAGTGCCGGAACGCCCCGAGAGCACACTGCGATCGAAGTTCGCCAGCACCGAGACGGTGTTGTTGAGGCCGATACCGGCGTGGAGGCCGAACCCGCCTCCGAAATCGAGATTCTCCGCCGCCGACTTCGCATCGAGCGACGACCCGGCATACTGAATGCCAAGGAACAGCCCCTTGGTCGACTGCGCCGTTAACGTCGAGAGCGGCGCGAAGGCGAGTGCGAGACCGGCCGCGATAACACCACTGAGCTGCCGACGAGCAAGCGTGAATGCCATGATCGCTCCGTTTTCGTGTAGGGATTGGAACAGGACCCGGCGTGTGTACGCCGTTTCTCAGTCCGTATTGATGAAGCGGTAGAGCACCCGAATCAAGCGATACGCGTCGGGCATGCTGTCACGCGTGAACTCCACCGTCGTGGCGTTCACCAGCGTGATCTCGCGGAACGCCGCGGCCACCTCGGGAATTGTCCCGTCGCGCAATTCCATGCGCACCGTGTAGCGCGCCAGCCGCTCCGGCTTGCTGCGGCGAGCGTTCGCCACGGCGGCCTTCGCGCTTTCCTGAATCTCGCGACGCGTCTCCGCCAACGGCCGCAGTTCCACCGCCCGTGAGTTGATGGCCCGCTTCACCACCACACCACGGACATCGGGTACGGTGGCGCGCTGCTCTTCCACAGCCACGTCATCGCCGGTCACCATCACGACCGGCACACCGTACCAGCGCGCCATGAATGCGTTCATGCCGCCCTCACCAACGGAGAGCCCGTTGATCTGCAGGTCGCGCAATACCCCCGACCCGGTGTGCGCGAATACACCACGCGGCGATCCGGCCTTCGCGTGGTAGCCCACGAAGATCACCGCATCGAACGTCGAGTCGAGCCCTTCCATCATGCCATGGCGCTTGAAGCTGTGGCTGATGAGTCGCACGCGCGGGTCGAGATCTTCAGGAAGCAGGTTGCGCTGACTCCCGTGGGAATCGTTCACCACCACCTCCGTCGCGCCCCCGTCGAATGCGCCCCGAATCGCCGCATTCGCGTCTTCGGCCATCAGCTTTCGCGCACGGCCGTACTCGGCGCCGGCGGCCGAGGTCTGGTTGTCACCGTTGACCCCGCTGATACCCTCCATGTCGACGGAGATGTACACCTTGCGCGCCTGGGCCTCGGCGCGAGTGGCGGGGGTAGCCAGTGCAACGAACGCCACGCACGAAGCGACGAGTACGGAACGCATCATGGTTGGAATCGGTGGAGTGAAGAGAACTGGCATCAGCGGCATCCCGGCATGCGAAACGCCCCGATGCGGGTGGAGTACTGCGTAGCGCCGGCACGGAGATAATCGCCCACGTACCAGATCGTGCAATCGTCTGACGGATCCACCGCGGTCTGCGTGTAGTCTTCCCATCGGAGGGTGCCGGCCTGCGAGGCCTCGCCCGCGGCAAGAGTGACTTCACGAAAGCCGAGCGTGCCCTTGGCGTGCCCTGGCGACCGGCCGGCGAAGCGCTGGCCCGGGTAGATGCGCCCGTCACCGGCTGAATAACCGATTCCGATGTTGCCGACACGATCCATCGCGGCGCTCGGCAACCAGCGATACAGACTGTCAAACGCGAGCGTACCCTGCTGATACAGCGACACTGCTCCACGACGGGTGGCGCGGAGCTCGTACCAGCGTACCCCGCCGGTTCCGTTCTCGGTGTTGATGCTGTGCGTGGCCACCATCGCGCCATGGCTTCCGAACTGCCGATACGCGAGCCGCGGCATGAGCTTGTCGCCCTGCGCATCGAGACGCCGCTCCACACCGGGCTGCGGAACACAATTGGTGAGCTGGCCGCCGCACAGGTAGCGATACGGGGCCACCGCAATGCGCTCGGGGCCCGTGAATGTCGTGCGAGACGTATCACGCCAATTCACCGCAAAACGCCACAGCTGCAGCTCGTCGCTCTCGACGATCCCGCGCAACTGCGTCCCACCCGCCGCCAACACGAGGTTGGGGGAGCCCGGCGGCGGCAACGCGCGTCCATCGAGATCTGACGTATTCAGAAAATTCACATCGGGCACGATGCGACAGAGCTCGCGTGCCGCGTCACCACGCAGCATGCGCGCACGCTCCGCCACGCACACGTGCTTTTCGATCACCTCGTCGCCGGTACTCGTGGGCACGTAGTAACCATCGGGCCACACGGCCGGACGCGGATAGTCTGGGAAAAGCGGCCGGCGGAATTCGTAGCGATGCCAGGCGCCGAGCGGGTCGCTGGTCGCGCTGACGGCATAGCACATCGCATAGCCGCCGGCTACGGTATCGGGGCCCGCGCGCGGCGGCAACGGACGCGGCGCCCGGTCGCTCACGGGTGCAGGCACGATAAGCTGCGCTGTACGCGGCCCGCCGGCGGTGTGGCCGGCAGGGACGCGGCGAAAGATCGGCAGTACGAGCAGCCAGCGATCGGCCAACTGATCGTAGCGGACCACCGCATCACCGCTCAGCATGGATTCGCAGGGGCCGCCGAATCCGGTGAAGACCTCGTTGGTCGGCAACGGGCCATACACCGGCGTGCCGTCCTTTCGGAACACGGCCCACTGCGAGTTCACCGTCTGTATCACGTGGGCGCGGCCCACCGCGAGCGAATTATCCGATGGGTTGCGCAGGGTCACGGCCCCGTGCGTTCCCACGAATCCTTCCCCGAGCCCATCGAACTGGCGCACCAGGCGGATGCGCCCTGCTGCTGCGCCGTGGGCCCGCTGCTCCACGGCCGCACTGCCGGGTGGAACACCATGTACCTGGGTACCCGTCGGCGGAGCCTGCGCCTCCAGCCGTTCGACACTGAAGCAGAGCGCGCCCACGATGAAGCACCGAGCCACACGATCAGCCATCGACCTGTTCCTCCACGTGTTCGTAGACCCGAAACATCGCCCGGTTACGCCCACTGCGCTTGGCATCGTACAACGCCTGATCGGCCACTTCGACGAGCGTGGTTGGCTCCCGATCGGACCGCGCTACGCACTCGGAGATCCCGATGCTGACCGTCACGATTGGCGCCACAGGCGAGGCCCCATGCGGTAGGGCGGCGTGGCGTACCACGCCGAGCACCGATTCAGCGAACTGCCGAGCACCCTCGGCCGTCGTACTGGGGCACAGGATCACGAACTCCTCACCGCCGTAGCGGGCCACCAGATCCGTCTGTCGGCGCACCGCCGCTTGCAGCAGCTGTGCCACTCGGATGAGGACCTGATCGCCAGCCCCATGGCCGAAGGTATCGTTATACGGCTTGAAGGCATCAACATCGAGGAGCAACAGCGCCAGCGGTTGCCCGCTGCGCTGCGAGTGTTGCCACGCCTCGAGCAGAGTTGCGTCGAACGTGCGGCGATTGGCGAGCCCCGTGAGCCCGTCCGACGCGGCAAGCGACTGCAACTTGGCATTGGCCGCCGCCAGTTCAGAAGTACGGTCAGCCACCTGCAGCTCCAGCTGGTGTTCTCTATCGCGCAGCCAAGCCACGTGCCGCCGCGCGGCGAGCACCTGCCGTAGCGCAATCAGCGACGCCAATAGAATGCCGCCGCTGAACAGAACGCGATCGATGTCCCCGTCACGCCACAGGGCTTGTCCCATGGCCGCGAGCACGAGTACGGATGCCGCGGCAGCGAGCGGTGGCAGCGTACCGTCGGCACCGGGATCGGGTCGACTTGCCGATTGCAGCGCCGAGCGACGGCTGGTTTCGCCGAGGATGAGGAGCGCGAGCGTGCTCACGGCATGACAGAGGGCCGACGCGAACAGGAAGACCGGTGAGCGGGCGACATAGAAGGAGACACCGATGAACCCATCTCCCACGAAGGAGGCCAGCACGGCCACCACGAGGGCGTTCATGACGCGGGACGGCAGAATGGTCAATCCGCCGCGCGCCCGTGCGATGAGCACGATGAGCATGGCGGCGTCGAGTACCGGGTAGGCCACCTCGATCAGTGGGGCGAGCGTGGGGTCGCCACCGGCATTTACCGGCGAAGGGCGGATGAGTGCGTACCACACGACGAGCCCGAAGCCACCCACCGCCACCAGCGCATCCAGACTGGCGAGTTGTGCACTGCGCCAGCGGTTCGTTCGCGGGACCGCGAGCATGCCCACGATCACGCACAGGTATGCGGCGAGTTGCAGGGCATCACCCGTTGGCTGCGACGCGCTCCCCGGCAGCAGGACGGTGGCCCGAAAGACCGCGGCCGACAGGAGATCGAGCGTGGCGGAGAGCGCCAGAAAGGCGTACAGGCCGGCGCTTCCCTGACGCCAGTGATGCCGGGTGGCCGCCATCAGCGCGAGCACACACAGCACCCGAACGGGCAGATCCACGAACGTGAGCAAAAACGCCCCGACGCCGGGCGTTTCCACGACCGGCGTGATCACGGCGCCCGCCAGCAGGAGCACGCCGCTCGCCACGATCAGACGTCGGGATGACGTTGTCCCGAGAGGTCCCCCGGTATCGGGTTGGATTGGCAATGTCACGACGACTCCTTCGTCTGCGGACGAGGTCAGTGAATATTCCTCAATGTACGCACGAGACGCGTCCCTGTTGGTTTCCCTGCCCTCCCCGCATTCCGTGAGCGCTCCCCTCCAGCTTTCCCGCGCCGACATGCAGGCGCTTGGCGAACGTGCCCTCGCCATGGTCATCGGCCATCACGAGGGGATTCGCGAGCAGCCCACCACCACGTCGGTGTCACGCGACGAGGCGATGCGGTTGGTGCACACGCCGTTGAGCGAGGGTCCGACGCCTCCCGCCGAGCTACTCGACCTGCTCGCGCGCGACGTCTTCCCGAATGCGTTCCGCGCCGACCATCCGCGCTTCTACGCGTTCGTCCCCAGTCCGTCGAACTTCGTGAGCGCGGTGGGCGACTTTCTCACGAGCGGCCACAACGTGTTCAGCGGGCACTGGCTCGCGTCGAGCGCCGCGTCACAGATCGAACTCACGGTGCTCGACTGGCTGCAGCGTGCCTGCGGCCTCCCGGAAAGTGCCGGCGGCATCTTCGTGAGTGGCGGGTCCATGGCCAACCTTTCGGCCATCGTCGTCGCGCGCGAGACGCGCCTGGGTGGTCACGATCCGCAATCGGTCGTGTACTACTCCGACCAGACACATTCGTCGATGTCGAAGGGACTGCGGGTGCTGGGATTCAACAAGCCGCAGCGACGCATGGTGGCGACGGACGACGCGTTCCGCATGGACGTCGCCGCCCTCGAGGCCGCCATCGCCGCCGACCGCGCGAACGGCATGCGCCCGTTCTGCGTGGTGGCCAACGCCGGCACCACCAATACGGGCGCGGTGGATCCGCTCCCCGCGCTCGCCGATCTTTGCGCGCGCGAGGGATTGTGGCTCCACGTGGACGGCGCTTACGGTGCGGCCGCGGTGCTGCATCCCCGCGGCGCGGCGGCGCTCGAAGGGCTCGACCGGGCCGACTCCATCACCCTCGATCCGCACAAGTGGCTGTTCCAGCCCTTCGAGATCGGGTGCCTGCTCGTGCGCGATGCACGGCTCATGAAGCAGGCCTTCCGGGTGGAAGAAGACGACCACGCCGATTACCTCGCCGACGTGTCACGCCACATTCAGGACGACGTGAACTTCTTCGAACGCGGCATCCAACTCACGCGGTCGTTCAAAGCCCTCAAGGTCTGGCTCTCCCTGCGCACCTTCGGGCTCGCAGCCTTCCGTGATGCCATTCAGGTGGGTTTTGACGTGGCCGACTTCGCGCAACAGTGGCTCGAGGCGAGCGGCAAGTGGGAGCTCGTCACGCCATCGCAGATGGGCATTCTCACCTTCCGCTGGCGCGGCGAGGGTATGAGCAATGAGGCGATAGACGCCCTCACGGCACGTACGGTCGATCGCATGCGTGAGGACGGCTACGCCACGGTGATGAGTACGATTCTGCGCGGTCGACCAGCGTTACGGCTGTGCCCCATTCACTGGGATGCCAACACCGACGAAATGGCCGCCACTCTCGAGCGGCTGACCCGCTTCGCGGAGATGGGCTGAGTCCGCTGGACTGAGTCGATCGGGCTTTGCCCGTCGAGCAGCGCCTCAGCGCTGCTCGACCAGGAGGACCAATCCCTTCCCGCCCGGTACGGTGATGCGATCGCCCGGCGCCCAGACCGCGCCTTCCTGAAACGCCTGCACCGCCGGCGCACGGAGGCGCACACGCGCGGGGTCAAGACCAAGCGCGCCCCAGTCAACCGTGAGGGTGACCGGCGCATCCGTGGCGCGCCAGTTGCCGAGCGAGATCATCGCCTTCACCGGTCCCGCGTCGGTGGTTTTCGACCACGTGGTGGCCAGCACGTCCGCATCACTCGTGCGCACCGGATCCCGGCCGGACCACCATCCATGCATGGTGCTCTGCTGGATCCCGAACTGGTCCCACAGTCGCCAGATCGGCGCCGGATCTCCGCTCCACGGCAGGCGAGCCGTCATCCCCATGGTGAGACCGCGCCACGGATTCCCACCCTTCTCCAGCATTTCACCCATGAGCCCGAAGGGAATGCCGGAGAGTTCGACCAGCCAGTAGTCGGGCTTCGAGTCGTAATCGAAGTACTCGCCGAACCAGAGGCGGTTGATGTACGGGAAGTGCTCGAGATAAAGGTTCGCGCTTGAGGCGAACCCATCGCGCGGGTTGTACTGGTTGGCCGAGTGCAGATCGAGCAGCGCGCCCGTATTACCACGATCGAGCGTCTTGCGGATGCGCTTCATCGTGAGTCGATCGAAGGCCACGTCATCGAGATAGAGGCCGTCGATCGCCTGATGCTTCACCAGCCAATCGAGCCCTTCGATATAGAAGTTGTGCCAGCGCGATACGCCGCTGTTCACCACCGCCGCATCCTTTATCGTGGGCACGTGCCACGCCGCGATGTAGTCACTACCCAGATGCTCCTGCAGCCACGAATAGCCGCCGCCAGGCCCGTGTGACAGCACTTCGTCACCCAGCGAGCGCAGGGCGAAGAGCTCCGGCGCGTGGTTCGTGAGTTCGCGCACCGTGTAGTAGATCTTGGTCTTGAGCCCCTTCGCATGCGCGGAGTCGATGTACGCCTTCATCTGCGCGGTCTCGATGAAGGGGTAGTTGATCCACGGATTCACGCGGTTGGCGTGATGCACATTGAGCGTGTTGGCACCGCGCTTCGCTGCCGAGTCCACCGGCACGAAGGCGTGGAAGAATCGCGTGGCCCACTGCCCCTGCACATCGAGCGGCTTGAACGGCGTGATCATGAGCCGGAAGTCGAAGCGCAACGAATCACCCGCTGCAAGACGGTGCGCGCCGCTGTAACAACGCACCAGCACCTGCTCGCTCCCGTTGGGCGCGATGTCACACCCACCCTTGCCGCCGTTCGCCCACGAACGCGGCTCGACGAGCGGCTTCGAGAGATAGAAGTTCGTGTTCAGCGGGCGCACGTATTGCTCGTCTCTCAGCGTGAACTGGAGGCCCGCATTCACATCGCCGATCCACGCGGCATCCTGGTTCTTCTTCGCGACATCCCACGTCCAGCGGAACGTGTCCGGACGATACCCGCCCTTCTGCCCGAGCCCCATCATGTAGCGTGCGGCGCTCGCCTGCATGGGGATCTCAAGTGCCACATCGGCCAGTGAGGTCGCCGCCGAGGCGCGCAGGGTGACCACGTACTCCACGGTGCCGTCGAACTCGAGCTGCGCCCGCGTATCAAGCGAGAGTGCGCCCGCCGAGCGCTTCGCCCGCCATGCCACGGCACCGGGGGCCTGCTTCGTGACCGCCGGCGCCGCGCCATTCCAGTCGAGCGGCTGGCCCGCCGCATCCTTCACGGCGAGACGTACGGGCGCCGCGAGAATGTCACGCGACGTGGTGCCGATCGACGTGTTGTTCGGCGCAAAGAACGAGCGAATTTGCGCCGGCATCCCGTCGGTGCCGAAGGTGAAGTCGCGCCCCAGCAGCGCGATGGTGCGCCCCTTCAGCACGAGCGGCGTGTAGGGCTTTGCCACGCTGTCATCGGCTGCAAGCTGCGAGTTGAGCCAGCGGAGGCGCGTGAGGTCGTCCGGCACATCATCGCCGTGCGCCACGGCGCGTTCGGCGGTCACGGTGATCGACACCGGGATGCTACGACGACCCTGCACCGAGGTGATCGTAACCTGGCCGTCGTAGCGCCCGGGCGCGGCCGCGGCGGGCACGTCCACGCCGAACCACAACGCCTGTACCTTCCCCGAATCCACGGTGATCGTGCGCGTAAAGCGCTGCCCGGACCAGTCGGTGCCTTCGAGATTGAACGCCGTGATCGCCGCAGCGGGAATCACCGCCCCGGAGGCGCTACGGAGTGGCGTGGCCGTGTAACGCACGGAGTCCACGCGCCCCGCATACGCCCACACGCCGATCTGGAACGGGTAGTACTCACCACGCCGCGCCGTACCGCGGAACGGCTGGAATGCCCCGCGAGCGGCCCACCCCTGTGGGATGTCGTCGGTCATGCGGATCGAGCGCGATCTATCCTCCGCGAAGGCAAGAAACGGAGCCCCCGCATGGCGTGTCAGCAGGGCGGCGAGTTCACTGCGGGTCGCGATGTACTCCATCGCGGTGAAGGCCGTGAAGCGGTTGATGGCATCGAACCCCGTTACCCGCGCCTCGGGGAGCGACCGCGCTCCCGAGACGCGTGCCAACCACTCGGGGTCGGCGGTCGCCTCCACCGCACGATAGGTGATTTTCGGGTAGTTCGACTTGAAGGTGCCGGTGTATGGGAGGTAGTACACGTGATACGTACCGGTCGCCGGCGCCTGGAAGATCAGTTCGCCCTGCTCGCGCGTGATCGACCGGCGCTGCACGTTGGCGATCCGTCGGGCCTCGCGCCCCTCGCCCACCATCACGATGGCATCGATCTGCTCGGGCGTGCGGTCGCGGCGACGCCACGGAATGCGCACCAGCACGGCGTCACCGGCAGCGTCGACTTGCACCACGGCGCGGTGGTTGCCGAGCGAGTCTGCCTCCCACTCGCCGGTGCCGTAGCGGAGCGTATCCGCGGGGCGCACAGCGCGCGCGGACGTACCACTACCGGCCGTGATGCGGCGCGCGATGACCAGGTCGAGCGAGTCTTCCACCGTTTCGTCGACATCGGCGGCGTACGGCTTGCCGGCGCCGAGCCGTTCGGGCCACTCGCGCGCCGCTCTCACATGTCGAGTGGCATCGTCCCAGCGGGACTGCGCGATGGCCGCCCTTGCGAGTCCGAGCTGCGCCTCGTGGTACACAGCACGGGCATCCTTCGCCCCTTCGGCGGGGAGCATCACCAGCGTGTCGAGAATCTGCGCGGCCGCCGCAAACTGCGCGGCGGTCACGTGCGCCTTGGCGCGCAGGAGGGCGAGGGACTCGTTGGCGGGGAACCGCCTCGTGGCGCGCACACCGTGCGCCACGGCGGTCAGCGCGTCGCCGTCGGCGAGCGCGCGCTCGATACGGAGGCGTGCATAGCGCCACTCGCTGCTGTCGAGCGCGGCGGCGCGCGTGAGATCCTGCCGCACGAGCCACGTGGGTCTGGCCGGCAGCGACGCGCGCGCGCCATAGAACGGCGCGAAGTCGGGGGCGTTGCCGAGTACCGCGAAGAGCGAGTCGGCGGCGCGGCTACGCCCCATGCTCCACCACGTGAGCGCGAGATAATAGGCGGGCTTCCACGATCCGCCAAGTCGGGCCGCCTGCTGCAGCGCGGGCACGAGTTCCGGGCGGAAGGGGAACACGCGCGTGGCGGGGAGCGCATTGGCCTTTGCCACGAGTGTCGCCGCGTCGCCCGGTTCGAGCACGGCGCGCCAGTAGAGCGCCTCCGGATGATCGCCGATGCTGCGCAGCACGCGCAGCGCGGTCTGGCGGTCGCCGGCATCCACATACCACGACGCCAGTTCGAGCAGCGTCTGCTCCGGGAGTTCGCTCCGCACCCCGGTGCGCAGAACGGCCTCCGCGTCGGCACCATTCGTCGCAAGGGCCCGTTCGAAGCGCGCAAAATGACTGAGCGGATCGACGCGATCGAGCTGCGCGAGATAGGCATCGCGCGCCGCCGCATCGCCCGCGCGGCGCGCGAGCACCACGCCCATGGCCAGCGCATCGCCGTGCTGCGGCTCGAGGGCCAGCACCTTGCTCGTGTATTCGCGGGCGCGCGTCATCGCGCCGGCGGTTGCCTGCAGGCGGGCAAGGCCGAGCCACGCGGCCGGGCGCCACTCAGGGGACTGAGCCGCCAGCTCGAACCCGTCGCGCGCATCCGCGTCGCGCCCCAGCGCGCGGTTGGCCAGTGCGTAGTGGTAGTTCGCGGCTGCGTCGTAGGTATCCACGGCAAGCGCCCGCTGCGCGAACCCGCGCGCCGCCTCGTACTCACCCGCGCGGATCGCGAGCTGTGCGCGGTCGGTGAGCGCCGGCACGTAGTTGGCGTCTTTCGCGAGCGCGCTGTCGAGGAACGGGCGCGCCGACGCATAGTCGCGCTGCCGCATCCACTCTTTGCCCTGCATCCAGTACCCGTACGCGCTGCGCCAGTCGAAGCTCGCGGGCGCGTCGACGGGGCGGGCGAGATTCGACGCGGCGTCGTTGGCGCGCCACACGAGCCGCTCGTCGCCCAGCACGACGATCAGGCTGTCGAGCGGCGCGCTGCCCAGCGGAATGGTGTCCACGTAGAGCGCGAGCGGCGCGCGCTGCACGAATCGTGAGGCGATGCGGCGAGAGCCGGAGTTGACGCGCAGCGAGTCGGCCACCGGAACGACGGGCGAGAACATGATGGCCAAGCGGTCGCCGACGCGCGTGGCGTTGAGTGCCCCCACCGAGCTCGCCGCCACCACTCCCTTGGTACCCACCACCGGGTACCACGCTTCCGTCCAGCGGTCCACCGTGCCCGGGGCGAACCCGCGGTGCTTGAACGGCGTGAAGGTGCTCGCCTCCGCGCTTTGGTTGAACAGCCGCCCGCTCTGTACCTCGGCGTACTGCCCGTTACGGTCGGTGAGCAGCTGCTCCCAGATCATCCCTTGGCGTGACAGCCCCCAGATCCAGAGCTTCTTCCCCGCCTTGTCGTCGCGCGACGACCACCGGATCATGCCGAAGTCGTTCGCGTGCCAGTACGCCCCGAAGTATTCGCTCTCCTTGCCGAATACGTGGTACGACTTGTAGCCACCGAAGTCGTTGTTGTCGTACCAGGAGAGATCCCGCCCCTGCGCATCGATGGGCCACGGGGCATGCTCGCCCGCGTGTCCCAGATGCTTCGTGCCCGGATAGAGGAACTGCAGCTTGCCGGTCACGGGGATCGCCGCGTTCATCCACGAGTAGTACGGCTGCTCGAGCGGTGAACTGTTGATCCAGCTCGACGTGGTGGTGAACATCGCATCGTTGGCGCCGAGTCGTACCTCGAGCCGCCACGGTGTGCGCGTGAGCAGATCGTGCGCGCCGATGATGCACGACACGCTGCCGTCGGGGTTGGTGCGCGTGGTGTAGTCCACGGGGGTGGACACATTCGGCGTATGGCCGATAATGCCGTAGTTGGCCTCGATGCCCCCGCTCGTCCAGGGCCCGCGCAGCGCCACGTCGCGGAACTTGACGACCTCGTTGTCGTAGAGGAACGAGCGCCCCGACTTCTTCTCGATGGCGTTCCAGATCTTCCCACCGATTTCGGGGAGGATCTGCACGCGGAGGTAGGCGTTTTCGAGTTCGACCACCTTCCAGCGCCGGCGCTCACTCGTCTTTGCGAACCCGTCGAAGCGAAAGTACGGGTACACCCGCCCCATGACCGGGATGGGGTTGGGATCGCTGAACGGGTAGGTCGTGAACTCGCGCTGGAATTCCCGCACGGTGGCGGCGGGCGCTGCCGACGGCGGTGCGGGCGGCGTCGCCGCACCAGCAACCGGCGAGAGAAGCGCGAGGACCCCCAGCGCGGCGGCGATCGGGCGGACGGGACGGCAGCAGTGGCGGTACGTCGCCAACAGCGACTTCGATGGAGAGGAGGGCATGGGGCAACGTTACGTCCCATCGCGGCGAGCCGCACGTCGGGTTTACCGGAACGCACGGCGGTCAGATGCCGCCAAGGCCCTCCTGCCCCCTGAACCCCGGCGCGGAGCGCGTTACATTGAAATCGTAGTACGCGGACGTGGCGAAATTGGTAGACGCACCAGCCTTAGGAGCTGGCGGGGCGACCCATCCCGGTTCGAGTCCGGGCGTTCGCATTGGCAGGAATCACGGCGCGCGGCCGAGGGCCCACCGTTCGAGTCGGCCCCGTTTATTCCCCGGGGCATGCGCGCGACGCGTCAGGATTAATCCGGTCAGGGTGCCCACGCCCGCACCCACCACCACATCGCTCACCCAATGCGCGTCGTCGTAAACTCTCGACGTGCCAACGAGCGCTGCCCCGCCGTAGGCGAGGCTCCCCACCACCCACTTGCGCCACGCCGGAACGTGTGCGCGACGCGTCATTTCACTCGTCAGCACCGAGGCCAGCGCAAACGATGCCGTGGTGTGTCCTGAGGGGAACGAGGCATATCGCCTGTCGGTAAACCCACGCCCAACGGCAAACTGCCCGGGGCGCCCATCCGACGCGTAGGGGCGCTCGCGTCCGATCAGCCCCTTGAGCATCTGTGTGACGGCACCGGAGACGACAATCGCCTCGGCAGAATGATACCCGGCATCGGCGAACCCTCGATGACTCAGCATGCGCCCCGCTCCGTAGAGCGTGAGTGAGCCGAGGAAAAGTTCGGGGGCACTCGCAAAACGAGCGACGCCAAGCAGCGGTGCATCGCTGCTCGGGTCGTGTTCCGGCATGGGACGGAGCGCCGCACGCACGGGGCGATCCGCGAACGCCGCGATGGACGCGCCGAGCGCCGTCATGCCGATGACGGCGCGATCCGATCGTATGAACAGCGCCGGACGCGGATGCGCTGGCGAGAGCCGCTGATGGCTGAGCATCAGCGTGTCCGCGGGAGCGACGGACGATGCGCCTCTGGAAGCCGGGGGCATGTTCTGTGCGCGCGCCGCGATGGGTAGCCCCATCCCTGCGAGGAGCGTCAGTGCGCCGATACGCGGTAACAGTCTACACATGGTGCGGGATATCGAGAGAGCGATCCGAAGGGCGCGGCAATCGCCGACGTACCGACGAAACTACACGTCGGTGGGTGGGTCCGGGCTTTGGTGAACCCGTAGCGGTGCGACCTGAGGGATCGACCGGTCGAGGACCCACGACTCCCCCAAAGCGTCGGGACTCGACGGCAGAGTTGACCTTTCTCGCCCTCAGGCGCCGTGCCCTACAGATTTCAGACATGAATTTCTTCTTCACGCACGGTCCGTCCGCGCGCTGGCGCACGCTTGTCGCGCTGGCCACCCTCGTCGCCGTGTCCCCGCGACTGCCCGCCCAGCCCGCCGCACCGGTCTCACTCGACAGCGTCTTCGCACCGGTGAAGTGGCGCTCCATCGGCCCCTTCCGCGGCGGTCGCTCCAATACGTCGTCCGGCGTGATCGGTGATCCCCGTACGTACTACATGGGCACCACCGGCGGCGGGGTGTGGAAGACCGAGAACATGGGGATCAGCTGGCGCAACATCTCCGACGGCTGGTTCAAGTCGGGGACGGTGGGCGCGATTGCCGTCGCCCCCAGTGATCCCAACGTGGTGTATGTGGGCATGGGCGAGCACGCGATTCGCGGCGTCATGACGCATTCGGGCGATGGGCTCTATCGCTCCACTGACGCTGGCAAGACGTGGAAGAAGATGGGGCTCGACGAGACGCGACACATCGCCCGCGTGCTCGTGCACCCGAAGAACCCCGACATCGTGTACGTCGCCGCGCAGGGCACGCTGTTCGCCCCTTCAGCAGAACGCGGCGTGTACAAGTCCACCGACGGTGGCGCAACGTGGAAGAAGGTGCTCTACGTGGACCAGCGCACCGGCGCCGCCGAACTGTCGATGGACGCGAACAATCCGCGCATCCTGTACGCGGCGATGTGGGAACACGGCCGCCTGCCGTGGAAGGTCATCAGCGGCGGCAAGGGGAGCGCACTCTACAAGTCCACCGATGCCGGCGAGACGTGGACCCGGATGACCGACGGCCTCCCGGAAAAAACGGGCAAGATGTCCATCGCTGTGAGTCCGGCGAACTCCGAGAAGGTGTACGCGCTCATCGAAAGCGAGTCGGAGGGGAACGAACGCGGCCTGTATGCCTCGAGCAACGCGGGCAAGAGCTGGAGCCGGGTGAGCGGTGAGCCGCGGCTCGTGCAGCGGGCCTGGTACTACATCGAGCTCTTTGCCGACCCGAAGAACGAGAACCGTCTCTATGTGCTGAGCGCCCCTGCCCTGCGCTCCGACGACGGCGGTCGCACGTGGGAAGAGGTGAACGGCGTGCACGGGGATTATCACGACATGTGGATCAATCCCAGCGACCCGCAGAACTTCGTTATGTCCGACGACGGTGGTGCCGCCGTCACCTTTGATGGCGGCAAGAGCTGGAGTGGCCAGGGTGTGGCCACCGGCCAGTTCTATCGCATCAATACCGACAACCGGTTCCCGTACCGCATCTACGGCGCGCAGCAGGACAACACGTCGGTGATGATCGCGAGCCGCGAACTCGCGAGCGGTGGCATCACGGCTGCCAGCTGGCGCGCTTCAGCCGGCGGTGAGAGCGCGTTCCTGGCCTTCGACCCGGCAAACCCGCGGTACGTGCTCGGCGGAAGCTATCAGGGCACCATCGAAGCGCTCGACACGCAGGCTCAGGCCAGCACGAGCATCATGGCGGCCCCCATTCAATACTTGGGTCGCGATGCGAAGGACATGAAGTACCGCTACAACTGGAACGCGCCCATCATCTGGAGTCGGCACGAGCCCAACACGTACTATCACGGCGCGCAGCTATTGCTCAAGAC
>Ga0164293_10000325_pt1 | contig 36433 bp, 37 predicted proteins | sample GEODES118metaG_FD_111487 | JGI IMG/M metagenome (GOLD analysis project Ga0164293, IMG submission 111487) | Eutrophic lake water microbial communities from Lake Mendota, Wisconsin, USA - GEODES118 metaG | ecosystem: Environmental > Aquatic > Freshwater > Lake | place: USA: Lake Mendota...
AGCGTGGGGGGCGTTGCTTTGGTGGGCGTTGCGTGGGGGGCGTTGCAGCGCCGTCATGCTCGTGCTCGACACGAGCATCCACGTTTTGTGGTCAGCCAAACGAAGATCGTCGGGTCAAGCCAGACCATGACGATGTGGAATTTAACCATCCCTTGCGGGCAGCATGATGGCAGTGGCGCTAGCTTTCCAAGGCCAGTCCGGAACAAACTGAGTTACGACCTCGACGCTTGGTTCAGCTCGCATCCGGCCGCGTCAGGATCAGTTTAAGGCCCGAGTACCCGAAGAACGCAGCGACCATGCCGTCGATTACCCGTCGCGCCTTGCTATATGCGGACCGGATTGCCGCCTGTGAGAACAGGACGGCATAAGCGAGATAGATTACCAGGCCGAGAGCCGCGCACAGAGCAGTTGTCATTGCCAAGCCCGGGTTGCCTTCTGCCGACCCGACGCCAAGAGCGAGGACGGAGATCCAGGCCAGAACAGCTTTGGGATTGCTGAGGTTGAGCACAAGTCCGCGTAACATGAGCTTGCTGCCAGAGACGGGAGTGATGCGGTCCACCCCGGCGACGGGCACCATCGCGTTGCGTGCCGATTGCCACGCGAGCCAGAGCAGATAAGCGCCTCCGAACCAGCGCAGGGCGGTTAGCGCGACGGAGGATTGGACAAGCACTGCACCCAGCCCCGCTGCTGCGACCAGTCCCCAGAACCCCAGACCGACCGCCAGACCAACTCCCAACTGCGCAGCGGCCCTCGCGCCGCCTGCCATTGCAGTGGTCGAAACCGCCAACGTCGCCGGCCCCGGCGAAGCGGCCGCGACAAAGAAGGCGAAGAGTGCGGGTGAGAGGAGGGCTTCGATCAAGTTTGGGTCCGCGTGCTTGGGAGAGACACAACGCAGTTATCCCACTGATGCACAGTTCTTGCGTCGTGCAACATCAACGCACCCATCAATCAAACAAGCTCGACACCGAACTTTCCGTCGCCGTCCGCTTGATCGCTTCACCCAGCAGCTCCGCAATCGGCAGGGTACGGATGTTGCGGGCGACCTTGACGGCTTCGGTCGGCATGATCGAATCCGTCACCACGAATTCCTTGATCTTGCTCTGCGAGATGCGGCTGACAGCCCCGCCCGAGAACACCCCGTGGGTACAATAGGCGTAGACATCGGCGGCGCCGTTCTTAAGCAGCGCCTCGGCGGCGTTGCACAGGGTGCCGCCTGAATCGACGATGTCGTCGATCAGGATGCAGGTCGTGCCCTCGACATCACCGATGATGTTCATCACCTCGGATTCGCCGGCCCGCTCGCGGCGCTTGTCGACGATGGCGAGCGGCGCATCGATGCGCTTGGCCAGCGCGCGGGCGCGCACCACCCCGCCCACATCGGGCGAGACCACCATCACGTTCTTGAGGTTGAGCCGCTGCTTGATGTCCCGCGCGATGATCGGCGCGCTGTAGAGATTGTCGACCGGGATGTCGAAGAAACCCTGGATCTGCCCGGCATGCAGGTCGAGCGTCAGCACGCGGTCGGCCCCGGCATGGGTGATCAGGTTGGAGACGAGCTTGGCCGAAATGGGCGTGCGCGGACCGGGTTTCCGGTCCTGCCGCGCATAGCCGAAATAGGGCAGCACGGCGGTGATGCGCTTGGCCGAGGAGCGGCGCAGCGCATCCGTGATGATCAGCAACTCCATCAGGTGGTCATTGGCGGGAAAGGAGGTGCTTTGCAGGATGAAGACATCCTCGCCGCGTACGTTTTCCTGGATCTCGACAAAAACTTCCATGTCCGCAAAGCGCTTGACCTGCGCCTTGGCCAGCGAGATGCCGAGATAGCTCGCGACACCTTCAGCCAGCGGACGGTTCGAATTGCCGGCAATCAGTTTCATCGGGTTGCACGCACCATGTCGGGGCCTCGAAGCGGTTGCGCGCAGGGCAATTGCGCGCGCGGCTTGTGTGGTTCAGTCGGCTCATAGCCTTGCCCGCAGCCCGAGTCGACTCGGGAAGGGCGCGTGTCCTTCAAACACTGTGAATGACAGCCTGCCCCTTGGGCACGCGCGCGGAGAAGGCGCCAAAAACCGTCTCGCCCCCTTGGCCAGCCACCCTGCTTGCGACTACATCAGCCCATGGGCCGCAACCGCAGCGACGACATGCCGGAGGATGAGTCTGGCGATGAGATCGGCAACGGCGTCACCTTGGCCGATGACGTCGACCTCGTTGATGCAGCCGATCTGGCCGCTGTGCCCGAGCGGCTGAAGGCCGGCACCGAGATCATCGCCGGCTTCGTGCGCAACCTGCCGAACGCGCCGGGTGTCTACCGCATGTTCGATGCCGCCGGCGACGTGCTCTATGTCGGCAAGGCCAAGAACCTGAAGAAGCGCGTCGGCCAGTATGCCGCCGGGCGCGCCCACACCAATGCCGTGGCGCGGATGATCGCCGAGACGGCGCAGATGGAGTTCGTCACCACCGGCACCGAAACCGAGGCGTTGCTGCTGGAATCGAACCTGATCAAGCAGCTCAGACCGCGCTACAACGTGCTGCTACGCGACGACAAGTCCTTCCCCTACATCCTGCTGACCGGCGACCACGCCGCGCCGCAGATCACCAAGCATCGCGGCTCGCGCCAGCGCAAGGGCGACTATTTCGGCCCGTTTGCCTCGGCCTGGGCGGTGAAGCGCACCATCGACGCGCTGCAGAAGGCCTTTCTGCTGCGCTCCTGTTCGGACAGCTACTACGACAACCGCACCCGCCCCTGCCTGCTGTTCCAGATCAAGCGCTGCGCGGCGCCCTGCACCGGCGAAATCTCGCTGGCGGACTATGGCAGGCTCACGGACGAGGCGCGCGACTTCCTGTCGGGCCGCGCCAGTGGCGTGAAGCAGGAACTCGCCCGGCGCATGCAGCAAGCCTCCGAGGACATGGAATTCGAGACCGCCGCGCGCTACCGTGATCGGCTGGCCGCGCTCTCCGCCGTGACATCAAGCCAGGACATCAACACGCAAGGCGTCGAGGAGGCGGATGTCTTTGCCATCGACGAGCAGGCCGGGCAGTTCTGCGCCGAGATCTTCTTCTTCCGCAATTTCCAGAACTGGGGCAACCGCGCCCTGTTCCCGCGGGCCGACCGCAACCTGCCGGTCGCGGAGGTGCTGGCCTCGATCATCGCCCAGTTCTACGACGACAAGCCGGCACCGCGCCTGGTGCTGATCTCGCACGAGATCGAGGATATCGATCTTCTCGCCGCGGCCCTGAGCGCGCGCATGGGCCACAAGGTCGAGGTCGCCGCACCCAAGCGGGGCGAGAAGCGCGATCTCGTCGAGATGGCGCTCAAGAACGCCCGGGAGGCGCTCGGCCGCAAGCTCGCCGACACCACGGCCCAGACCCGGCTGCTCGCCGCACTTGGCGAGGCGTTCGGCCTCGAAAGGCCGCCGCGGCGCGTCGAGGTCTATGACAACTCCCACATCATGGGCACCAATGCGGTCGGCGGCATGGTGGTGGCCGGGCCGGAAGGGTTCATGAAGGCCCATTACCGCACTTTCAACATCAGCACCGACACCACCGCCGGCGATGACTACGGCATGATGCGCGAGGTGCTGACCCGCCGCTTTTCACGGCTGGTAAAGGAGCGGGCAGCAAGTGCCGTGACGGATTTTGTGGCAGCGCAGACCGGGGGCGTGGACACGTCATTGCGAGCGGAGCGAAGCAATGACGATCCTGTTGAAGAACACATCGACCAGACCGCCTTCCCCTCCGCGCCTGACCTCGTCATCATCGATGGCGGCAAGGGCCAGCTTGAGGCGGCGCGGGCCGTGATGACCGAATTGCGCCTGCCGGATATTCCGCTTGTCGCCATCGCCAAGGGCGAGGACCGCAATGCCGGGCGCGAGACCTTCTTTGCCGCCGGGCGCGAGCCCTTCAAGCTGCCGCCGCGCGACCCGGCCCTTTACTTCATCCAGCGCCTGCGCGATGAAGCGCACCGCTTCGCCATCGGCAGCCACCGCGCCAGGCGCAAGCGCGACACGATGACCAATCCGCTCGACGAGATCGCCGGTATCGGCCCCACCCGCAAGCGCGCGCTGCTGCTGCATTTCGGCACGCTGAAAGCTATTCAGCGCGCCTCGCTGGAGGATCTGGCGAGGGCACCTGGCGTCAACATGGCCACCGCAAAAGCGGTGCATGATTATTTCCACGAAAGCTAGCCAGGAGAACTTTCCAGCAGAACTTGCCAGGAGAACTTGCCAGGAGAACCCACCATGATCGTCACCACCACGAACAGCATCGAAGGCCGCCGCATTCTGAGCTACCACGTCGTTGTCACCGGCCAGACCATCATGGGCGCCAGCATCTTGCGGGATTTCTTCGCCTCGATCCGCGATGTGGTCGGCGGCCGCTCCGGCAGCGACGAGAAGGTGCTGCGCGCTGCCCGCGACGCGGTGCTGGCCGAACTCGAAAGCGAAGCGCGGGCGCGCGGGACCAATACCATCATCGGCGTCGATCTCGACGACGGCGCACTCGGCTCGGGCGGGCCGATGCTGATGGTATCGCGCTCCGGCACGGCGGTGTCTATCGCCTGACGCACCGCACGCCAGCGTGACCGGCTGCGTCTGCACCCTTCAGTTGACCGTCACACCACATCGCTATTGTGTAGGGGCATGACGATTCTGCCGGACAGATCAAGACGACCGGGGCCCTTTTCAGTGCCCAATCTGCTCACCTATGGGCGCATCCTGGCCATCCCGGCCGTGGTCGGCCTGCTGTTCTGGCCGCGTGAGGACTGGGTGCGCTGGATCGCGCTGGCGATCTACGTCATCGCCGCCGTAACCGACTATTTCGACGGCTATCTGGCCCGCGCCTGGCATCAGCAATCGGCGATTGGCCGCATGCTCGATCCGATCGCCGACAAGCTGCTCGTGGCCTCCTGCCTGCTGATGCTGGCCGCGGACGAGACCATTGCGGGCCTGTCGCTGTGGGCGGCGATCATTATCCTGTGCCGCGAAATCCTTGTCTCCGGCCTGCGCGAGTTCCTGGCCGAACTCAAGGTCTCGGTGCCGGTGAGCCGGGTGGCCAAGTGGAAGACAGCTGCACAGCTCGTGGCCGTCGGCTTCCTTATCGCCGGCCCGGCAGGAGAAGCGGTGCTTCCCGGCACAATCGTCATCGGCATCGTGCTGTTGTGGCTGGCTGCCGTGCTCACCATCTACACGGGCTGGGATTACTTCCGCTCCGGCATCCGCTATCTGGTGGCCGAGGACGACAAGCCGAAGGGCTGACACGACACATGACCAAGCTCGTCTATTTCGCCTGGGTGCGCGAACGCGTCGGCAAACCCGATGAGACCATCGACCTGCCCGGTTCCGTGACCACCGTGGCAGCCCTGCTCGACTGGCAGAAGACACGCGGCGAGGTATACGCCCATGCCTTCGAGCATGCCTCGGTGATCCGTGTTGCGCTCGACAAGACCCATGCTGGGCATGATGCCGCCCTGGGCGACGCCCGCGAGATCGCCTTCTTCCCGCCGATGACGGGGGGGTGAGGTGAAGGGCAGATCGGTACCCGGCGCAACGATCCGCATCCAGCGTGACCCCTTCGATGTGCCAGCTGAAACAGCGCGGCTGACGGCGGGCCGGGCCGACATTGGCGGCGTTGTCGCCTTCACCGGCCTTTGCCGTGACGAAGGCGGGCGGCTGAGAGCGCTGGAACTGGAGCACTATCCCGGCATGGCCGAAGACGAGATCGCTCGCGTGGCCCAGACCGCGCTGGCTCGCTGGCCGCTCTTGGGGCTGACCGCGATCCACCGCTTCGGCATGATCGCACCGGGCGAAGACATCGTGCTGGTCATCGCCGCCTCCGCCCACCGCAGGGCAGCGTTCGAGGCAGCCGACTTCATGATGGACTACCTCAAGACCCGCGCGCCGTTCTGGAAGCGCGAACATCTGATCGATGGCACGACCGGTGCCTGGGTCGAGTCCAAGGCCGAGGATGACGCCGCCGCCGCGCGGTGGTGAGGGCGCGACTACACCTTTCGTGCCGCGATCTGCTCCAGAATGGCATGCATCCGGTCATGCTTGTCGTGCAGCGCCATGATCTCGAGTTCGGCCTTCAGGTTCACCTCATAGTCCAGCTGCGCCTCGATTCTGTCCTTCGCTGCCTGCCGGTTCTGGCTCATCATGATGATCGGGGCCTGAATCGCCGCGATCATTGACAGGATGAGATTGAGGAAAATGTAGGGGTACGGGTCAAAACGAGCATCGCTGGTCAGCAGCCAGGAGTTGAGCAGGGCCCAGGCGACAAGGAAAATCCCGAAACCGCTGACGAAGAACCACGATCCGCCCCATTTGGCCACATTGTCGGACAGCCGCTGGCCAAAAGTCATCCCCTCGTCATAGTGCTGGCTGGCATTGCGCGAGACATGCCGTTTCCGGGCGATATGCATGATGGCGCGGCGCTGGGTTTCGCTCAGATGTTCCACGCCGCTTTCCAGCAACTCATGCGCCAGCGCCCGGATGCGTTCATCAGTCATGGGTCTCTCCTGCCACATCGTGGCAGAATAGCCTGAGTGCGATCGAGAAGCGATCAACCGTGACCGGATGCCGTCATCCCGGCTTCGAGCCGGGATGACGGCGATGGACGGCGCTCACGCCGCCTTGCTTTTCGGCCTCACGGCGTCGGCATAGGCCTCGACCATGGCGCGGCTCATGTTGCCCGGCTTGAAGCTGTAGGGCCCGACCTCGGCAACAGGCGTCACCTCGGCGGCGGAGCCGACGATGAAGCACTCGTTGAAGCTGGCCAGTTCCTCCGGCATGATCCGGCGCTCGACCACCTCCATGCCCTGCGCCGCTGCCAGCGCCAGAACGGTCTGGCGGGTCAGGCCATTGAGGAAACAATCGGCGATCGGGGTGTGGATCACGCCATCCTTGATGAAGAAGATGTTGGCCCCGGTGCACTCGGCGACACGGCCTTGCCAGTCCAGCATCATGGCGTCGGCATAGCCCTTCTTCTCGGCCTTGTGCTTGGAGATCGTGCAGATCATGTAAAGGCCGGCCGCCTTGGCATGCACGGGCGCGCATTGCGGGTCCGGCCGGCGGAACTCGGCGATATCGAGCTTGATGCCCTTCATCTTGGTTTCGATGTCGAACATCGAAGGCCACACCCAGGTCGCGATGGCGACATGGATCTTGCTGTGCTGGGCTGACACGGCCATCATCTCCGAGCCGCGCCACGCCACCGGGCGGACATACTGGTCACCGCCTCCGGACAGGCGCACAACCTCGTCCTTGGCTGCGTTCAGTTCCTCGACCGAATAGGGGATCTCGAAGTCCATCAGTTCGGCGGACTTGCGGAACCGGACCGAATGCTCGGTGGACTTGAAGATCACGCCGTCATAGGCGCGCTCGCCCTCGAACACACAAGAGCCATAGTGCAGGCCATGGCTGAGCACGTGGATCTTGGCATCCCGCCATGGGATCACCTTGCCATCCATCCAGATGACACCATCGCGGTCATCGAAAGGAATGATAGCCATGGTAACCTCCCTGTTGTCGCCGCGTTCTGCCTGCGGCATTGTCATGTCTGTATGCTGCACCGGCTGGAAAACGATCTTTCATGTCGCGCGGTGGACTTGACGGGTAACGAACCGACTGAGATATGTCAATAAGACTGACATATATGGGAGGCCCATGATGGAGTCGCCGATGGTTTGGGGCAAGGTCGGAGCCCAGGTCGACAAAGAGCCAGAGGCGCGGGAAGGCGGAACGCTGCCCTATGAGCTGATCGAACTGTTCTTCTTCGCATATCGTGATTTTGTCAGCGATCCTGACCGCATCCTTGCGGAACTCGGTTTCGGGCGCGCCCACCACCGCGTGCTGCACTTCGTCGACCGCAACCCCGGCCTGACCATTGCCGAGTTGCTGGACATCCTCAAGATCACCAAACAGAGCCTCAACCGCGTGCTGAAGGAACTGGTTGGCACGGCCTTCATCGAGGTTCGCACAGGACAGGCTGACCGCCGCCAGCGCCACCTCCATGCCACCGCCAGCGGCCATGCGTTGGCAGCAAGGCTTGCCGGCGTGCAGGGCGAGCGCATCCGTCAGGCGCTGCACGACGTTCCGGCCGCAGCCCATCCGGCCATCGAGGCCTACCTGACAGCGATGATCGATCCGCAGGAGCGCAAGCAGGTGCTCTCCCGTATCCGCAAGGGGCCGGTCGGCTGATGGCGCTCAAACCTCGCGAACCCTTGCCCGATGAGGCACCACATGTGCTGGTGGTCGATGACGACCGCCGCCTGCGTGATCTGCTCACGCGCTTTCTCGGCGAGCATGGCTATCGCATCACGGCGGCGGCCAACGCCGCCGATGCCAGCGCGAGATTGGCCAACCTGAGCTTCGATGCGCTGGTGCTCGACGTGATGATGCCCGGCGAGAACGGCTTTGACTTCGCCCGTCGCCTCCGCACCACGTCGCGCGTGCCGATCCTGATGCTGACCGCCCGCGCCAACGCCGCCGACCGGGTCTCCGGGCTGGAGATCGGCGCCGATGATTATCTGCCCAAGCCGTTCGAGCCGCGCGAATTGTTGCTGCGCCTGGGCAACATCATCAAGCGCAGCCCGTTGTCCTCGCCGATGTCGGAGGCGGCTGCCTGGCCCGATTTCGTCAAATTCGGCCAGTTCATCTACTGGCTGGACAGGGGCGAACTGAGGCGTGGCGACGAGACAGTGAGGCTGACCGAGCGCGAGCGTGAAATCCTTTCGCTGCTGGCCTCGCGCCAGGGCGAGCCCGTCTCCCGCGACGAACTGGGCGGCGGCGAGGAAGGCCCCGCCAACGAGCGCACGGTCGACGTGCAGATCAACCGCCTGCGCCGCAAGATCGAGCGCGATCCGGCCGACCCGCTGCTGCTTCAGACAGTGCGCAGCGTCGGCTATCGCCTCGTCATCGATCGGGCGTGAGATGGCAACCGGCGGCAAGGTCGTGGGCACACTGGCACAGGCGGGCCGGCTCGTCGGGCAGGCCTATGCCTCGCTGACAGGGGCGGTCGGCGCCTCGTCCCGCGCCAGCCGCCATGTGCTGAGGTCCACCAACGGGCCGATGCGCTGGCTTGGCAGCTTCCTGCCGCGCGGGCTCTATCGCCGCTCGCTGGTGATCGTCATCGCGCCGGTGGTGCTGCTGCAGTCCGTGGTCGCCTACGTCTTCATGGAGCGCCATTGGCAACTCGTCACGCGCCGCCTCTCCGCCGCCGTCACAGCCGACATCTCGGCCATGATCGATGTCTACAAGAGCTTCCCGCAGGACAAGGACGCCCTCACCCTGCAACGCATCGCGCAGGAAAGGCTCAATCTCGACCTCGACATCCTGAAGAACGCCGAATTGCCACCGGCCGGGCTACGCCCCTTCTTCTCCCTGCTCGACCACGCGCTCAGCCGCCAGCTCGAACTCCAGATCCGGCAGCCCTTCTGGCTCGACACGGTCGGCCAGTCGGACTTCATCGAGATCAGGGTCAAGATGGACAAAGACGTGATGCGCGTGGTGGCGCGGCGCAGCGCGGCCTATGCTTCCAACAGCCACATCTTCCTCGCCTGGATGCTCGGAACCTCGCTGGTGCTGATGACCGTAGCCGTGCTGTTCCTGCGCAACCAGATCAAGCCGATCCTGTCGCTGGCTGATGCCGCCGAGAGCTTCGGCAAGGGCCGCGATGTCGAGTTCCGACCGCGCGGGGCCACCGAGGTGCGGCAGGCGGGGCACGCCTTCCTTGAGATGAAGCGCCGGATAGAGCGCACGCTCGGCGAGCGCACCACCATGCTGAACGGCGTCAGCCATGACCTGCGAACCATCCTGACGCGCTTCAAGCTCTCGCTGGCACTGCTTGAGCGCACGCAGGAGATCGAGGCTATCGAGAAGGACATCGACGAGATGAGCCGCATGCTGGAGGCCTACCTCGCCTTCGCCCGTGGCGAAGCCGGCGAGCCGCCACAGCCGACCGATATCCGTGGCCTGCTGGAAGAGCTGAAGGCCGATGCGGAGCGCCAGGGCCACGCCACGGATCTCAGCGTGATCGGCGATCCGGTCGTGGTCATCCGTCCCGATGCCATCCGCCGGGTGCTGACCAACCTGGTCTCGAACGCTGCGCGCCATGGCGACCGCATCGCCATCACCGCCACGCATGATGCGCGCTACCTGATCGTGACCGTCGACGATGACGGGCCGGGCATTCCGCCAGACCAGCGCGAGGAGGTCTTCAAGCCTTTCGTGCGGCTTGACGAGGCGCGCAACGTCGACGAGGGCGGGTCCGGGCTTGGCCTGTCGATCTCGCGAGACATCGCGCGCGGCCATGGCGGCGACATTGCCCTGCTCGAAAGCCCGATGGGTGGCCTGCGCGCCATGCTGCGCCTGCCGGTCTAGGACTGGCGCGAACCTTGCCGGCCCCTAGTGGCCGTCGAACTGCACCAGCGTGCGCACCGGTACGCCGAGCTTGCGGATCTTGTCGGCACCGCCGAGTTCCGGCAGATCGATGACGAAACAGGCGGCGACGACCTCTGCACCGAGGCTGTTCAGCAGCTTTACAGCGCCTTCCGCCGTGCCGCCGGTGGCGATCAGGTCATCAACGAGGATGACGCGCTCGCCGCGCAGAACGCCATCCTTATGCATCTCCATCTCGTCGACACCGTATTCCAGCGAATAGGCCACCCGGATCGTGGCATGCGGCAGCTTGCCCTTCTTGCGGATCGGCACGAAGCCTGCGGACAACTGGTGGGCGATCGCTCCGCCCAGAATGAACCCACGCGCCTCGATCCCGGCCACCTTGTCGATCTTGGCGCCCGCAAACGGATGCACCAGTTCGTCGACGGAACGGCGGAACGCCCGAGCATCGCCCATGAGCGTGGTGATGTCGCGGAACAGGATGCCCTTCCTGGGGTAGTCGGGAATGGTGCGGATCGTGTCAGCCAGGTTCATGTGGTGCTCGCCTCTGGTCCGGTTCCGGCCCTGCGATGCCCGACCCTGCGACCATGTCGGTTTTGTAAGGTGACGTCCATACTGGCGAGAGCCCCCCGCTGGCATGATCCGCAGCATAGGTTCTGCCTGACTTTCAGCAACAGCGATTTCCCGTCACGCGGGACAACGCCGGACAAGAGGCCATCATGTCGGACACAGCAGCCAGCCCACCCGCGCCTTCGCGCGTCAGTCTCACCAGCGTCGATGTGCCGTTCGGCCGCCTCGTGCTGTTCTTCGTCAAAGCCGGCCTCGCGGCCATCCCGGCCATGATCATCCTGATGCTCGCCATCGGAGCGGTCGGCGCCGTGCTGCGCGGCCTGTTCCGCATCGGTTTCTGGGGCATCCATGGTGGCGGCTTTTACTGAGGACCCACAGGCCCCGCATCCGCCATCCAAACAAGAAAAGGGCCTCGCAAGAGGCCCTTTCGTATTTCAGCAACGATCAGCGGCGACAGCCTCTCAGTGAGCAGAGCCCGGTGCATGCTCCGGAAGGCGCGACCAGATGCGCTTCTTGGTGAAGTAGAGAAGGCCGGCGAAAAGCAGCAGGAAGATGAAAACCTGACGGCCGATGCTCTTGCGCTGTTCCATGTGCGGCTCTGCCGACCACATCAGGAATGCCACCACGTCGGCGGCATACTGCTTGGCGGTCTCGGGCACGGGAGACTTGCCGTCCGGCCCCTTCGGATACTCGATCTGGCCATCATTCAGCATGTTCGGCATGCCGATGATGTTGCCGGCCATGTACCTGTTCCAGTTCTGGCCGGGCAGCAGTTCCACGCCCTTCGGCGGGTCTTCGTAGCCGGTGAGCAGCGCCTTCAGGTAGTCAGGGCCGCCTTCCTGATACTGCGTGATGATATCCAGCAGGAACAGCGGGAAGCCGCGCTCATAGTTGCGGGCCTTGGCGATCACGGAAAGGTCCAGCGGATAGGCACCACCATTGGCCGCGCGGGCGGCCTGCTCGTTCGGGAACGGCTTGGGGAACGCGTCGGATGGGCGGCCTGGCCGCTCGAACATCTCGCCCTGCTCGTTCGGACCATCGCTGATCTTGAAGTCGGCGGCGAGCGCGCGGACCTGCGCCTCGGTGAACTCAGGGCCACCCTTCTGCGACAGGTTGCGGAAGCGCATCAGGCTCATACCGTGGCAGGCCGAGCAGACCTCACGGTAGACCTTGTAGCCGCGCTGCAACTGGGCGCGGTCGAAGGTGCCGAAAGGCCCGGCGAAGCTCCAGTCATGGGCCGGCGGCTTTGTTCCGCCGCCGGCTGCGTGGGCCGGAGACAGGGAGGCGGCGCTGAAGGCCCCGATCATGATGGCAGCGAAAGCCGCCAGGGATGTGCGGAACAATGTCATGGTTCAGCCCTTGGTATTGGGTTCTGCAGGCGCAGCCGCGCCAACCACCGCGCCAGAACCACCCTTCATCTTGCCCAGCACCGACTCGGCAATGGACCCGGGCAGCTTCTTCGGCGTCTCGAACAGACCCAGCAGCGGCAGCGCAATCAGGAAGTAGGCGAAGTAGAGCGCAGTGAACAGCTGGCTGAGCGTCACGTAGATGCCTTCAGCCGGACGGGAGCCGAGCCAGCCGAGCATCACGCAGGTGACCGCAAAGGCCCAGAAGCACTGGCGGGCCAGCGGCCGGTAGCTCATCGACCTGACCCTGGAGGTGTCAAGCCAGGGCAGCACGACCAGCACGGCAATCGCCGCGAACATCAGCAGCACGCCGCCGAGCTTGTCCGGCACCGCGCGCAGGATCGCGTAGAACGGCAGGAAGTACCATTCCGGCACGATGTGGGCTGGCGTCACCGCCGGGTTGGCCGGGATGTAGTTGTCGGCATGGCCCAGATAGTTGGGAATGAAGAACAGGAAGTAGGCAAAGAAGGCGAAGAACAGCACCAGCGCGAACGCATCCTTGATGGTCGCGTAGGGCGTGAAGGGGATCGTGTCCTTGGCCACGGCCTTGACCTCGACGCCGGTCGGGTTGTTCTGGCCCGTCACATGCAGCGCCCAGACATGCAGGATCACCACGCCGAAGATCATGAACGGCAGGAGGAAGTGCAGCGAGAAGAAGCGCGTCAGCGTCGGGTTGTCCACCGAATAGCCGCCCCAGAGGAAGGTGACGATGGTCTCGCCGACGATCGGGAAAGCCGAGAACAGGTTGGTGATCACGGTCGCGCCCCAGAAGCTCATCTGGCCCCATGGCAGCACATAGCCCATGAACGCGGTCGCCATCATCAGCAGGAAGATGATCACGCCGAGGATCCACAGCACCTCGCGCGGAGCCTTGTAGGACCCGTAGTAGAGACCGCGGAAGATGTGGATGTAGACCGCGATGAAGAACATCGATGCGCCATTGGCGTGCATGTAGCGCATCAGCCAGCCATACTCGACGTCGCGCATGATGCCTTCGACGGAGGTGAAGGCCAGCGTGGCGTGCGGGGTATAGTGCATGGCCAGGATCACACCGGTGAGGATCTGGCTGACCAGCATGAGCATCAGGATGCCGCCGAAGGTCCAGAAATAGTTCAGGTTGCGCGGCACCGGATAGGCGATGAAGCTGTCATACATCAGGCGCGGAAGCGGCAGGCGCGCGTCGAGCCACTTGGCGATGCCGAGCTTGGGAACGTAGGAAGAAGGTCCACTCATCGTTGTCTGCTCTCTCTCGTTTCCCGATCAGCCGATGCGGATCTTGGTGTCGGACAGGAAGGCATAGGGGGGCACGGGCAGGTTGGTGGGCGCCGGGCCTTTGCGGATGCGGCCCGAGGTGTCGTAGTGCGACCCATGGCAAGGGCAGAACCAGCCATTGTAGTCGCCGCGCACCTCGCCCGCTGCCGAGCCGCCCGGGATGCAGCCCAGGTGGGTGCAGGAGCCGTAGATCACCAGCCAGTTTTCCTTGCCGGGCTTGACGCGGGCCGAGTCGGCCTGCGGGTCCGGCAGCGAAGCCAGATTGACCTTTTGCGCTTCCTCGATCTCGGCTTTGGTGCGACTGCGCACGAAGATCAGCTTGCCGCGCCAGAACAGCTTGATGCCCTGCCCTTCGGGAATCGGCGTCAGATCGACTTCGATCGGTGCACCGGCTGCGATTGTCTGAGCATTCGGCGCCAGCGTCCTGACGAAGGGAACCGCGAGCGCGATGACGCCGGCAGCACCCATGGCACCGGTGGCAAGAAAGAGCATATCGCGACGTGTCGGTTCGCTAGCTGGGGATGATTTGGCTTCGGCCACGGTCTGCCTCTTAAGATGTGCGACCGGTGAAGCCTGAGGCTCAGCCCGGTCCGCCGCTGGAAAACGGTTCGTATCTGTCATCAGGCCGGAGAAATGCAATGCGACCGCGAGTCGCCGGCGGGGACAACACGAGCGTTCGCTCTTTTGCATGGCTCAAAAGTGAAGTCCATACGCGAATAGCCGCAGACAATCTGTGGTTTTCGGCGCCGCCGCACGAGGCCTCACAGCACCGGGATACGGGGTTTGTCTTCGGGATCGAGCCCGAGGAAGCCGCCGGACTGGCGCGCCCAGAGCCGGGCATAGAGCCCGCCGCGCGACACCAGCTCCTGATGGCTGCCCTGATCGACGATGCGCCCCTTGTCCATCACCACCAGCCGGTCGAGCGAAGCGATGGTGGACAGCCGGTGGGCGATGGCGATCACGGTCTTGCCGGCCATCAGGCCCTGAAGCTGTTCCTGGATTGCCGCCTCCACCTCGGAATCGAGCGCCGACGTCGCCTCGTCGAGGATCAGGATCGGCGCATTCTTGAGGATGACCCGTGCGATGGCGATGCGCTGGCGCTGCCCACCCGAGAGCTTGACGCCGCGCTCGCCAACCCGCGCATCATAGCCGGTGCGGCCATCGAAATCGTTCAGTTGGGTGATGAAGCCATGGGCAGAAGCAGCCTTGGCCGCAGCCACGATCTCGGCATCGCTGGCATCGGGCCTGCCATATGAGATGTTTTCGCGGATCGAACGATGCAGCAGCGAGTTGTCCTGCGTCACGGTGGCGATGAAACTGCGCAGGCTGTCCTGCGACACCGTGGCAATGTCCTGCCCGTCGATCAGGATGCGCCCGCCTTGCAGATCATAGAGGCGGAGCAAGAGATTGATCATGGTCGACTTGCCGGCACCGGACGGGCCGATCAGTCCGATCCGCTCGCCGGGCTTGATGGTGAGGTCCAGCGCCTCGAACACGCCCGCCTCCTTGCCATAATGGAAGCGCACCTTGTCGAAGACGATGCCGCCATGGCCGATGCGCAAAGGCGCTGCCGCCGGCTGGTCCACCAGCCCGTGCGGCTTGGCGATCGTTTCCATGCTTTCCTTGACCGCGCCGATCTCCTCGAAGATGCCGCGCACCTGCTGGATCACCCAGCTCGACATCTGGATCAGCCTGAGGACAAGACCCATGCCGGCCGCGACTTCGCCTGGCGTCATCGCGCCATGCGACCAGAGCCACAGCGAGACGGATGCCGCCACCACGATCAGCATGCTGTTCATAGTCTGGAGCACGACGCTGACCATGGTGATCAGCCGTGTCAGGTCAAGAAATGTCCGCGCCCAGTTGGCCAGGGCGTCGCGCACCGAAGAACGCTCGACATCCCCGCGCGCGAACAGCTTCACGGTCATGATGTTGGTGTAGCTGTCGACGATCCGGCCAGTCGCAGCCGAGCGCGACTCGGAGTTCTTCTCCGAGCGCGCGGTGGCGCGCGGCACGAAGTAGACGATCAACCAGATATAGGCCGCCATCCAGACCAGCACGGGCAAGATCAGCCAGACGCTCACGGTGCCGAAATAGCCGATCGAGACCCCGGCGAAGACAATGACATACCACATGTCATCGATCACCTCGACGGTGGCGCTGCGCACCGATTGCCCGGCCTGGATGACGCGCGAGGACAGACGACCGGCAAAATCGTTCTGGAAATAGCTCAGCGCATGGCCGAGCGTGTAGACATGGCTGCGCCAGCGGATGCGGTTGGTCAGTTGCGGCACCACGACCTGATCAACCACCGCATGGTTGGCGAAATAGACGATCGGGCGCACCACGAGCAGGATGAAGGCGAACAGCGCCAGCAGCCAGCCATGCTCGCGGAACACCACATCGGGCGGGGTTTTGGCGATCAGGTCGATCAGCCAGCCGACGAGCAGATACAGCGAGGCCTCGATGGCGCTGAACAGGAAGGCGGTGATCAGCATCACCAGCAGCCAGCCCTTCACCTCGCGGATGTGATACCAGATGAAGCGCCACACCGTTGCAGGCGGCGTCTGCCGCTCGTCGAACGGGGCGAAAACGTCGACGCGGCTCTCAAGCCAGTTGAAAAGGCGGCTCAACATCTCGGCCACTCCTTTCAGGACAGGCAATCACGGCAGTTCCTTGAGCCAGCCTGATACGCCTTCCCGGCCAGCGCGCAAAGGCCAAAGCCGATCACGCTTGGGTGTTGCGGCACCGGACCGGTGCAAAGTGCGCCGCAGATGCTGGCGGCATGGTTGACTTGTCGCCCTTCGCTGCCGACATGCGCGATCATGAACAGACGCAAGCTTCTTACGCTCCTTGGCCTGCCTGCCCTCGCGACCCTGCTCGGCGGGGCCTACGCCGCCCGTGCGCGCGGCCAGAACCCGTATTATGCGGGGCCGGTGAAGGCCAATTTCGATGGCCTGACCTTTTCGGACGGGCGCGAGATCACCAAGGGCTTCAGGGAATTCTTCCAATGGCAGTTGCAGGGTGGCAAGGAGAGCTGGCCCGCCAGCTACCTGACGCCACCTCAGGATGTGCCGCCCGCCCGCTCTGCCGGCATGCGCGTCAGCCATATCGGCCACGCAACGTTCCTGATCCAGGTGGCAGGGCTCAACATCATCACCGATCCGCTGTTTTCGGAAAGGGCCAGCCCGTTCCAGTTTGCCGGACCGAAGCGCGTCAACGCGCCGGGCATCGCCTTCGACGCCCTGCCGAAGATCGATGCGATCCTGATCACGCACAATCACTATGACCATCTCGACCTGATCTCGGTGCACCGCATTGTCGACCGCGACAACTGCCGCATCATCGCCCCGCTTGGCAACGATGCCATCATCAGGGCGAAGCGGCCGGACATTGCGGTGGAAGCGCATGACTGGGGAGACAGGGTGGCCCTGTCAGCCGATGTCGCGATCACGCTGGTGCCGTCCTATCACTGGTCGGCGCGCGGTGCCTTCGACCGCCGCATGGCGCTGTGGGCCTCCTACGTGATCGCCGCACCCCAGGGCCGCATCTACCATATCGGCGACACCGGCTATCATGACGGGGCCTTCTTCCGCGAGCATGGCGCGGAGTTCGGGCCGTTCAGGCTCGCCATCCTGCCGATCGGGGCCTACGAGCCGCGCTGGTTCATGGCGGACAACCACATGAACCCTGACGAGGCGGTGAAGGTGATGGCCGACCTCAGGGCCGAAGTGGCACTGGGCCACCATTGGGGCACGTTCCGGCTCACCAATGAGGGCGTGGGCCGGCCGCTGGAGGCATTGGGCGCGGCCCGCAAGGCTGCCGGCGTTGCCGATGAGCACTTTGTCGCCAGCCTGCCCGGCATGGTCTGGCAGCCACCTGCCGCCTGACGCCGTTCCGACGTCTTTGGAGCCAGAGACCGCCAGCCCTGTCAGCCGGCCTTCTTGACCGCCGTCTTGCGGGCTGCCGGCTTCTTCTTGGGCGCGGGCGGTGGCGCGGCGGCCAGATCGGCCGCTTCCTGGGCAAGGCGGAGCGCGCGCAGCTTTGCCATGCGGGCGCTGACCTCCTCGTCCTTCTGGTGCATCGCAGTGATCAGCTTCTTGGCATCGCGCTTGCGCTCGTCGGCCAATTCCTGTGGCTGCTGGGCGCGGCGCAGGATCTCGAAACTGTCCATCTTCCGGGTCGACATGGGCGGAGCCTTTCACAGGTCCAGCGAGCGGGCGCTGTCCCGCGGCCGCAGGATCGCGACCGCATGATGGCAGCACCTGTCGGTTCACGGGATGGGCCGGCGCGACATCGGGTCACGACCGGCACATCCTGGTTCGCGGCGCGCCGTATGGGCCAGCGCGCAACAGTCCCGGAGCCTGCCGCGAAGAGCGAGCGGCGGTCCGGCGATCACACGGCCAAGTTCTAGCGGCGGCCCTTGCCGGCTGCGCGCTGCTGCATGTACTGCACGGCATCCATCAGGCTCTTGCGCGGCGCTTCGGCCAGAATGCGTGCTTCCTCGGCAATCCGGGCAGCCTCGCGTTCGGCAGCGGCCTTGCGCTCTGCCTCCTCGCGGGCGGCCTTCTCGATGGCGGCCTTTTCGGCGGCAAGCTTGCGGGCAGCTTCCTTCTCAGCCTCGCGCTCGGCTTCGCGGACCTTGCGGGCCTCGACGACGGCCTGACGCTCGGCCCTGAGGCGGGCAATGGTGGGGTCGTCTTCAGCCGGTCGCGCCTTGAAGCGCTCAAGCATCTTGGCCTTGGCGTCGATCGACGCCTGCTGTCGATCCTGAAAAGTCCGGCCTGGCATGTTACTCAAGTCATCGTCTCCATGGTCTTGTCTGGCGGAACCGTTCCGCCGGTCTGTGAAGAGGAACACCTGTCCCGCATCGGTGAAGGACAGGAATGCCATTACCTCGCCTGAGCCCGGAACCCGGCCCGCCCTCTGGACGGGGCCTGATTTCAAGCCAGCGTGGCCGCGCCCGTATTCAGGCACCGCCCATAGCTCTCCAGTCTTGGCTTTAGCGCCATCGCGGCCGGTTTTCCAGCCTTGTCGCGCAACCAGCCATCAGAAAATAAAAAAGGGCCAGGCGTAAACCTGACCCCCTCGTCATGCCCAGTGGGCGATACCGTTTGTTACGCCGGGTGCCATTACATCCGTGGTCACCGGCAGCAAGGGCATCAGCCGTCGCTGGACAGGATTGTCTTGCTGGAAGGTTCAGAGAACCTGCAGCTGATCTGCCGACATCTTGCCGGAGCGACGATCCTGGACCAGCTCGTAGCTGACCTTCTGACCTTCGCGGAGTTCGCGGATGCCAGCGCGTTCAACGGCGCTCACATGCACAAACACATCGGTTCCACCATCGCTGGGCTGGATGAAACCATAGCCCTTCGTTGCGTTGAACCACTTGACCGTACCTTCGCTCATGTTCTCTTACCTTCGTGGATGAAACGACGACCTTGCGAATGTGCCTGATCGCGCATTGCTCGACTTTGGAAAGAAGCTCATCAGCAGACCGACGCTAAACGCGCGGCGGGCCTAGGTATCCGGCCTAAATCGTCAGATACCATACCGACAGACGCTGCCGGAGTCAATCACTGATTGCACGTCCGTCACGCAAGGCGGGCAGCCACAGCAGGCCTGCGAGCCTGACGCTCCTCTGAGACAGCCGCGCCCGGCACCGCTCATAGCCCCGCCATGGCCGAGGCGATCGCGGCAAAATGGCAGGTTGCAGCGCAGACCACGAAACCATGCCAGATCACATTCTGGAACTTCAGGCTGTTCCACCGATAGAAGATCACGCCCGCCGTGTAGAGCACCCCGCCCGCCACGACCAGTGTCATGGTCAGCGCTGGCAAGGACGCCGTCAGCGGCTTGAAGGCCAGTACCGCCACCCAAGCCAGCGCCAGATAGGCGGCAACCTTGAACTTCTCGCCACGACCCGGAAAGCCCAGCGACATGACAATCCCCGTGATCGCCCCGCCCCAGACTGTCACCGCGAGCGCATAGGCCGTGAACGGATCGGAGACCTGCGTCAGCAGCGGCGTGTAGGTGCCGGCGATCAGCAGGTAGATACCGCAATGGTCGAAGCGCCGCAGCAACCACTTCAGCGGCGAGATCGGCATCATGTTGTAGGCCAGCGAACAACCCAGCATCGTCACCAGCGCCACCCCGTAGATCACGACCGCAGAAACCTCGACCATGCCGCGCCAGCGCGCGGTCAGCATCACCAGCGCTGTGAGGCCGATCAGCGCCGCCACCAGACCGACGATATGCACTGCCCCGTCCGAAATGATTTCGGCACGGCTGTAGGGCCGCTCAAACAGGCGATGATGCTCAGGGACTGACGACATGCCGAGGCAACGAACGGAGCGTGGACCAGAAGAGATCCGATCATGTCCGATGCCCCGCACACTGGCAAGCGCTATTGGACACACATGATCCGTTGAAGGGCCATGAGGCGCGGCGCGCCCCAAAACCGGCAAGCGCCATCAGATCATGACCGGCGGAATTGACAGCGGCGCATTCGCCGCTACTCAAGCGCCCATGACCGATCGCAATTCACCCGACCCAAGGTCGTCCGCCGGTGCAGCCTCCAGCACCGCGCCCTTGGCCGAACACCAGCGCCGCCGCACCTTTGCGATCATCTCGCACCCGGACGCAGGGAAAACCACGCTGACCGAGAAGCTGCTGATGTTCGGCGGCGCGATCCAGCTAGCCGGAGAGGTCAAGGCCAAGGCCGGCCGCCGCCAGACCTCATCGGACTGGATGAAGATCGAGCGGCAGCGCGGCATTTCGGTCGTTACGTCGGTGATGACCTTCGAGCATGGCGGCTGTGTCTATAACCTGCTCGACACGCCGGGCCACGAGGACTTCTCGGACGACACCTATCGCACGCTGACGGCGGTCGATTCGGCCGTGATGGTGATCGACGCCGCCAAGGGCATCGAGGCGCGCACCAAGAAGCTGTTCGAGGTCTGCCGCCTCCGTGACATCCCGATCATCACCTTCATCAACAAGATGGATCGCGAAACCCGTGATCCGTTCGACCTGATCGACGAGATCGAAAAGACACTGGCCCTCGACGCCACCGCCATGACCTGGCCGATTGGGCGCGGGCGCGAATTCGTCGGCACCTATGACCTGCATGGCCGCTTCATGCGCACCAACCAGACCGACGCGCCGGACCAGCCCGTAAGCGGGCCCGAGGATGCGGTTTTTGACACGCTGCTGCCGCACTCCGTCAGCGAATGGCGCGACGAGGTCATGCTGGCCGAAGGCGGGATGAAGCCGTTCGACATGGCAGCCTTCCGCGAGGGTCACCTCACCCCGGTCTATTTCGGCGCGGCCCTGCGCGATTATGGCGTGCGCGACCTGATCGAGGCCATCGGCAAGCTGGCCCCCCCTCCCCGCGCCCAGATCGCCGCGACACGCACCGTCTCGGCTGACGAGCCGAAGATGACCAGCTTCGTCTTCAAGATCCAGGCGAACATGGACCCCAATCACCGCGACCGCATCGCTTTCGTGCGCGTCTGCTCTGGCAAGCTGACGCGCGGCATGAAGGCCAGGCTGGTGCGCACCGCCAAGCCGATGTCGCTGTCGGCCCCGCAGTTCTTCTTCGCGCAAGATCGCCAGATTGCTGACGAGGCCTATGCCGGCGACATCGTCGGCATTCCCAACCACGGCTCGCTGCGCATCGGCGACACGCTCACCGACGGCGAGGACATCGTCTTTCGCGGCGTACCGAGTTTTGCGCCGGAAATCCTGCGCCGCGTCAAGCTGAAGGACGCGATGAAGTCCAAGAAGCTCCGCGAAGCGTTGCAGCAGATGGCCGAGGAAGGCGTGGTGCAGCTGTTCGTGCCGCATGATGGCGCACCCGCCATCGTCGGCGTCGTCGGCGCCCTCCAGCTTGACGTGCTGAAGGAGCGGCTGGACGCGGAATACACCATCCCCGTCGAGTTCGAGACCTGCCAGTTCACGATCTGCCGCTGGCTGACCTCGCCCGATGCCATCGCGCTCGACAAGTTCGTCAGCAGCCACGCTTCCTCGATGGCCGACGACCTCGACGGCGACCCCGTCTTCATGGCCTCAAGCCCGTTCTCGCTGCGCTACGAAGCCGAACGCGCGCCCGGCCTCGTCTTCAGCGACATCAAGGACTACCAGAAGGCAGCGTGAGGGGCCGGCAGGAGATCGGCAGGAGATCGGCAGGAGATAGGCAGGAGATCGGCAGGAGATCGCAAGACCCGCGTTGTCGCCGATGCTCCAAGAAACGGGCGCGCGGGTTCCATCTGGCTTCGCCTTTGGAGGCTCGCCTGTGCCCAGTCCATGCGGCTAGCTCGTCACGGCGAGCAATCAGATTGCCGGCGTGCCGGTCCGCTCCAGCGATCCGCACCGTGCCCGACAACGCCCGTCCAACGAGAAACTCAAACGAGAAACTCAAAGGACTTGTCCGCCAGTCCCTGCCGAAGGACATCGAACTTTCGATCTGCAACCGACGTGATCTCGATAAGGCCGCATGCGGCCTTATTGCATGACCACGTGCCGACCTCGATTTCCAGACCCTGGAAAAGTCGCCGCCGGAGACATCAAGCTTGTCAACGGACGCAAGGTGATTGTTCATGGTTCAGCCATTGCTGCGGGAAAGCGCGAGACGATGATCTTGCCGAAATGGGCCTGCGGCGTGCTGGCATCGCCAGACAAGCCAATGGCGTCCGGTCACGCGCGCGGCACGTTGACCCGGCGTGTTCAGCACGGCTTCGGCGACCTGGACGGGGTCACGGATGCGGTCGAGCCAGGGCAATCGGCCTGTTTGCCACGCAAAGCCAGACAAGCTGCCGACTGGTGCTACGCCTGAAACAGGAAAGCCGCAGCACGGATGCTGCGGCTTTTGTCTGTGTTTGGCCAGGATACAGACGGCCCGTCAGGAAAACGCGACCAGGAAAGAGAATCAGACAAGCAGGACGGCAAGCCGCTCACAGCGCGCCGAACACCACCGCAACCACCAGGGCAAACGCAGCAGCCATGGCCAATCGATCGATTGTGGATGTCCAAGCCATTGTCACCTCCGTTGGATAACAGCGTTGAGACTACCAAAACGCCATCAACCCGCAACAGGATTCTTTATGCACAGGATGCTGCGCCGCATCATCCTGTGTGAACAGACCAGTCAACAGATCGTTAACATTTAAACCACATTTATGATGGGATGACAATCAAGAAGAAGAAATTCCAGTTTTAGAGTTTCAGGATCGTTCGATAAATCTAACAATACTTGCGGTTGCTTTTCTTGCTGTGGGGATTGCAATAAAAGCCGCGACAGTTGCGGCGGGCCACGCAATCAGGAAGGCTCTTGCCCAAAGCCAGCCGAAGCCGGGTGGGAAGCCCAGGTTGAGCCAGGTGATCAGCCCGGTCATCAGAAAAGCCATGATCCCGGCCATCAGCACGGGAAATATAAAGCGGGCCTTGCCCTCCATCGGTCTTGCTCCTGATCCGGCTAAGATGCCTTCCCGCCGCCACAATTCGTTAGCGAGACATTAAAGCTTGTCGCGCATTTTGCGGTCATGCGTAAAGGTTGCGTTGCGTTCCTTGGCCTTGCGCTCATCGGCGTTCTTCTGGCGAGTTGTGGCCGCGGGTTTCGCGAGCAGCGCGCGGCATGGCGTGATGAGGCAGAAGCTGCGTGTCTTGCCAGGGGCGAGGTGCGCACGTCGGCCTATGTCTCGCTCAGGGGCTCGCCGATCCAGGGTGCCGGCTCCTGCGGCATGGAGCAGCCCTTGCGGGTCAATGCCTTCGCCGCCGGCCAGATCGGCGTGGCGGCGACACAGACCCTCGCCTGCCCCATTGTCTCCACCACCGACCGCTTCCTCGAACAGGTCGTGCAGCCCGCCGCCATGGGTGTGCTCGGAAGCCAGATCATCGAGATGAAGGCCGGCTCCTATTCCTGCCGCTCCATGAACAACGGCACCGGCACGGCCCGCCGCTCGGAGCATTCCTTCGGCAACGCGCTCGACATCTTCGCCTTCCGCACCGCCGATGGCCGCGAGATCACTGTCAAGAACGGCTGGCGCGGATCGCCCCAGGAACAGGACTTCCTGCGCGAGGTTTTTGTCGGGGCCTGCTCCCACTACAGGACCGTGCTCGGCCCCGGCGCCGACATGTTCCATTATGACCATTTCCATGTCGATCTGGCGCGCCATGCCGGAGGGCGCTCGATCTGCCGCCCGGTGATCAAGTTCACCCCGCGCCGCGACCAGATCCCATATGACCCGGCCCGCAACTGGAATGCGCGGCAGCAAACACCCACAGTCGAGCCCCGCAGCAGCATCGCCCGCAGCCAGCCTCAGGCGGCTCCGCCATCAGCCAGCGCCCTGGCGCGGGCCGATGCGGGCGCAGGCTCAGGGGCTGGGTTCGGTTCGGCCCAGTCTGGCGGCCCGATCCGTCTGCCGGGCTCCGGCCACTTCACCGAAGAGCTGGTTCTCGGTGATCCGGACGGCGAGGGCATCGATCCGGACAATGATCCGTTCGCGCTGGAAGATCCGCGCAAGCCGCAATCGGGCGCAGCTCCGGTGCGCGCGCTACCCGTCCCCGCCGGTCTGCAGAGCTATCGGCCGCCCGCAGCCGCCTCCTTGCAGCCGCAGGAACGGTTCGCGCCGGAAGCACGGCCCCCCGAGCCTCCCGCGCAGCGCCCCTGGCCACCGCGTTTCTGAACGAGGCCACGATCCGCCGCGCAAGGGCACCGGTTGCGCCATTCGGGCAGCAATGACAGTGTCGGCCCATGCCGCGCCTTGCCTTGTTTCAGCCCGACATCCCGCAGAACACGGGCACACTGGTGCGCCTGTGCGCCTGCCTCGGCGTGGCCATCGATATCATCGAGCCGGCGGGCTTCGATGTCTCGGACCGCAACTTCCGCCGTGCCGGTATGGACTACATCGAGCGCGCTGCCATCCGCCGGCATGACAGCCTCGCAACCTTCGACCGCTGGCGGCGGCAGGCCGGCCACAGGCTGGTGCTGGTTGAAACCGACGGCGCCTGCCCCTACACGGATTTCGCCTTCGAGCCCTCCGACATCCTTCTGGTGGGGCGCGAATCGTCGGGAGTGACCGGGGAGGTCGTCGCCATGGCCGATGCGAGCGTGCTGATCCCGCAGATGGCCGGCTTGCGTTCGATCAATGTCGCGGCGGCGGCAGCCATGGTTCTTGGGGAAGGCATGCGGCAGACAGGTGGCTTCGCAGCCCTTCTGGCGCAAGCCGGCGCTTCACCGCCACAGAAGACAGGAACATCGGATGAGTGACGCTGCCATGATCGACACCGGGGCTGCCGGCAAGGCCGCACAGATGGCCCTCGCAGAGGCGATGAAGCCGCGTGCGCGGGCCACCTTCGAAGCGCTGCGTGACCGGATCTGCGCCGCCTTCGAGCAGATTGAGGATGAGTGCACCGGACCGCTCCATCCCGATGCCCCTGCCGCTGCGGGCCGTTTCGTGCGCACGCCCCACCAGCGCACCAACCATGACGGCGCGCCCGGCGGCGGCGGCGTCATGTCGATGATGTCGGGGCGGGTGTTCGAAAAGGTCGGCGTTCACGTCTCGACCGTGTTCGGCACCTTCCAGCCCGAGTTCGCGGGCCAGATCCCCGGCGCTGCCGAGGATCCGCGTTTTCATGCCACCGGCATTTCGCTGATCGCCCATCCCTGGAACCCACATGCGCCCACCGTGCACATGAACACCCGCTTCGTGGTCACCACCAAGCCCTGGTTTGGCGGCGGTGCGGACCTGACGCCGGTGCTGATGCGCCGCCGCACCCAGGATGATCCGGACACGGTCCACTTCCACGCCGCCATGCGCGCCCCCTGCGAGGCCAACGCGGTGGACTATGCCGCCTACAAGGCCTGGTGCGACGAATATTTCTTCCTCAAGCACCGGAACGAGCCACGCGGCATCGGCGGCATCTTCTACGATTATCGCTGGACCGGCGATCCGGAGGCTGACCTCGCCTTCACCCGCGATGTCGGGCTCGCCTTCCTCGATGCCTATCTGCCCGTCCTGCGCCGCAACATGGGCACACCATGGACAGACGCTGACAGGAACGAGCAGCAGGTCAGGCGAGGACGCTATGTCGAATACAATCTGTTGTATGACCGCGGCACCATCTTCGGCCTGAAAACCGGCGGCAATGTCGATGCGATCCTGTCATCGATGCCGCCCACGGTGCGCTGGCCCTGAGGCGGCCAGCAAGGCAAAGCGCTTCGGCTTCCCGGGTCACCTGTTGGCATGGGAGCGGAGCGAACCGGCACCAGCCAGATGGCAGGACCATCTGGAAACAGACGCCGCGCCTTAACTGTCGCAAGCCCGACATCAGGCCGACACGATCAGACGGCATGCTCCCGTTGTCCCTCACAACAGGAGCCTGAACCATGACCTTTTCCCAAGGCGATATCGTCAATGTGAAATCCGGCGGCCCGGCCCTGACCGTCCTGTCCATCGCCAACGAGCAGGTGACCTGCCTGTTCTATTCCGAGGAACTCGGCGAGTTCAAACACGCCGTGATCCCGACCTTCGCGCTTGAGGCTTATGACGATGAAGCCGGCGACGAGGACGACGATCGCACCTCGCCGGAGGATGACGAGGACGAAGACGAAGACAACGAGGACGACAAGGCGGCATAATCGAAGTCTGCCGCATCGAAGTCTGCCGCGTCGCCCGCTCAGGTGCCGGTCACATCGCGCAGGATCGCTGCCTGCGTGGTGGCATCATCGGGAAAACCAAGGTCGGCCCAGCGCCGGATCGCGTCGGAGAGAGCCGCGCCGACCGCAGGGCCGGCCGGCACGCCGAGCGCCAGCAGGTCGGCACCGCGAAACGGCGAAGACGGGATCGGCAAGGCCGCCAGCGCCCGCGCCCTGGCAGGGCCGAGGTGCAGCGCCAGCACGCCGAGCGCATCAAGCACGGCTGTCGCGCCCTGCCTCAGGCCCGACAGGCGCACCGCCTTGTCGGTCAGCGCCGCCGGATCGCTCCATTCGGCCAGCAGCGTCGCCACAGCCTCACAGCGTTTGCGCTCATCCGCGCTCAGCCGCAGCCGCTCGTCCAGCTGCGCCGCATCGCCGCTGCTGCGCACTCCAAGAGCAGTCAGGCGCGTCACGGCATCGCAGCCGGGAAAGATTGCAATACAGGCCTCGAAGGCCGGCACGTCTGCAGCAAGGCCCCTGGTGATCCCGGACCAGATGCCGGCGCCGACCATGCCCGGCACCACCGCTTCCGCGCCGCGCGCCGCCAGCAGTTTCATCAGTTCGGCCCTGATCCGCTCGGCCGAGAGCCTGGCCATGCCCGCCCGGAGCCGGACGCACGCTGCCAGCCCCGGCGCGTCGAGCGGTCCCTCGCCATAGGCAGCATGAAAGCGGAAGAAGCGCATGATCCGGAGGTAGTCCTCCGCGATGCGTGTTTCGGGGTCACCGATGAAGCGGACCCGGCGCGCCTGCAGGTCTGCCAGCCCGCCGGCATAGTCGTGCACGACGCCCTCGGCGGATAGCGAGAACTGGTTGATGGTGAAGTCGCGCCGCAGCGCATCCTCCTCGAAGCTATCGGCAAAGGCGATCGTGGCATGACGCCCGTCGGCGGCCACATCACGCCGGAGCGTGGTGATCTCGAACGGCACCTTGCCGATCACCACCGTGATCGTGCCGTGGGCGATCCCGGTCGGCACGACCTTGTGACCGGCCTTGCCGGCGCGCGCCATGATCTGGTCGGGGCGCAGCGTGGTGGCAAGGTCGATGTCGGTCATTGGCAGGTTGAGCAGCATATTGCGCACCGCTCCGCCGATGATGCGGGTCTCGGCACCTTCACCGTTCATCAGCGCCATCAGGTCGGCCACGGCAGGCCGGCCAAGCAAAGCCGCGAAACGCTCCTGCATTGACAAGCTGGTCATCGCCTCGGCTGCCACGGCGCGCGTACGGCTGTCAGGGATTGTCGATGAAACGGCCCGGCACCAGCCGGCCATTCTCGAAATAGGGCGGCACATAGGCGCCAGTATGGGTGGTGGACGACAGGCCTGCCAGCAGGATCGAGCCGATCCCCAGCAGGATCCCTGCGACCGCAAGGCCGAATTTCCAGCCGCTCCAGTGGGCAATGTCGAAGGGATTGCGCCTTGTCAGCACCAGCCAGCCGGCGAACAGCATGAAGGGCACGAAGAACAACAGGATATCGTCGAGGATCATCCGGAACATCAAGGCGGCCCTTCAAGGCGTTTGGGATGCACCGAGCAGCCTGTCATGCAGGTTGCGCAAGATGCCCGCTGTGGCACCCCAAATATAGCGGTCAGCATAGGCCATAGCATAGTAGCTGCGATAGATTCCTTTCCAGATGCGGCCATGTCGTTCGTGATTGGCCGGGTTCATCAGAAAACCGAGCGGGGTTTCGAACGCCTCGTCGACCTCTCCCCGGTTGATGCTCAGCTCGAAAGCCGGCTCCACCGCCGCCACCACAGGCACGATCCGGTAGCCGGTGCCGGTCAGGTAGGCATCGAGGAAGCCCAGAGGCGTGACATGGGCGCGCGACAGGCCGATCTCCTCTTCCGCCTCGCGCAGCGCGGTTTCCACCGGCGAGGCATCTCCAGCGTCGATCTTGCCGCCCGGAAAGGCAATCTGCGCCGAATGGTCGCGCAGCGCCGCCGCCCGCATCGTCAGCAGGACAGTGGCGCCGCCGGGCCGGTTGATGACCGGCACCAGCACGGCCGCCGGCTTGAGCGACACCTCGTCAGGCAGCGGCAGGCCCATGCCCGCTGGAAGGGGCTGATCGAGATCGAAATCGGATCGCGGCCGCGCGATCAGGTCGCCGGGCTGCGGCTCCTCCCGGCGCAGATGCTGACCCGCCAATTGGCGGAAGCGGGCAAATTCGAAGGCGTTCACGCAAGATCCTCGACCTCGGAGGCTGCCACCGCAGGCCAGAAAACTCCGCCGGCACGGACGCCGAACATCGCCTGCCCGCCATGCTGCTCCACGCCCCCCAGAGCCAGCAGGTCATAGGTCAGCGCGCGGGTGACGCGAGCCCAGAGGTTGCGCCGGACATGGACGTGAGGGCGAAGCCCGCCGCGCGCATCGCACTCGAACCTGAGGCCGTGATCCGGGCCGATGCTCACCACATCGTCGACATTGGTGCGGAACGACAGGGCCAGTGTCGGCCCCTCCCCGTCCGTCGCCATCTCGACGGCCTGAAACGGGGCGTCATCGACACGGATGCCGACTTTCTCGACCGGCGTGACCAGCCTGTAGGCATCGCCTTCCCGCACCAGAACGGACGCGAACAACCTGACCAGCTTGAGCCGCCCGATCGGCGTGCCCATGTAGAACCACTGCCCGTCAGCGGCGATGCGCATGTCGATCTCGCCGCAGAATGGCGGGTTCCAGCGTTCCACAGCCGGCAGCGCGCGCCGTGGCAAGGCATCCGGCCCGTGGTTCGCGCCCTGATCGAGCGAGCGCAGCAGCCGCTCAAGGCCGCTGGCACCCTGCGGCGTGCCGACCTTGGTCGCTGCGATGTCTTGCCGTCCGTTCAGGGGGGCCTGCTCTCTCGTCATTGTGATCCCGGATCACAGCTCGCGGCTTGAAGCCGCGCACCAATGCCCGTCTACTTACACGCAATGACAAGGAATTGGCAGTCGTTCCAGCTTCGCGCTCCGTCACCACAGCGACATGTTGTCTGGGGACTGGCCATGACGCCTGCTTGTGGGGTCGGCGATTTGCCCCCAATCTGCCACAACTGTCCTGCACTGTTGTCTCGCGTCGTGAGCAGGTTGCACCAAACGGCAGATCGACCTGTCTGCCGCTCACATCTGGACTGCAAGCCCTTCGCAAGGCGGCCGTCAGGCTGGCATGCGGGCCGGATGGCAGGCCAGATGGCAGGCCAGATGGCAGGCATAGAGACCACCCGGGACCTGTTCGCACGAGGAGCCAAGCCATGACCCCCGCAACCGACGCCGTCGATTTCGACAAGGCAGTGGCTGATGCCGCAGGTGCTGCGCTCGATTCGATCAGCAAGGCCAGGACCGAAATCGGCAAGGCGATCTTCGGCCAGGGCGATGTGGTCGATCTGGCGCTGATCACGCTTCTGGCCGGTGGCCATGGCCTCCTGGTCGGCCTGCCGGGCCTTGCCAAGACACGGCTGGTCGAGACGATGGGAACGGTCCTCGGCATCACGGCAAGACGGGTGCAGTTCACGCCCGATCTGATGCCGTCCGATATTCTCGGCACCGAGGTGCTCGACGAGACACCGGAGGGCCGCCGCCATTTCCGCTTCGTCAAGGGCCCGATCTTCACCCAGTTGCTGATGGCCGACGAGATCAACCGCGCCAGCCCCCGCACCCAGTCGGCGCTGCTTCAGGCCATGCAGGAACACCACGTCACGGTGGCCGGCGAGCGCCACGACCTGCCGCGCCCCTTCCACGTTCTCGCTACCCAGAACCCGATCGAGCAGGAGGGAACCTATCCGCTGCCCGAAGCCCAGCTTGACCGTTTCCTGATGCAGATCGACGTCGGCTATCCGGACCGGGAAGCCGAGCGCCGCGTGTTGATCGAGACCACCGGCACCGAGACCGCCAAGCCTGCAACTGCGATGACCGGCGAACAGTTGATGGCTGCCCAGCGCCTTGTGCGCCGCCTGCCCGTGGGCGACAGCGTGGTCGAGGCCATCCTCGATCTGGTGCGCGCGGCCCGTCCGGATGCGGACGACAAGGACATGAGCGCCAGGCTCGCCTGGGGCGCAGGCCCCCGTGCCAGCCAGTCGCTGGCGCTGGCCGTCAGGGCGCGGGCACTGCTGCAGGGCCGCCTGGCGCCATCGGTCGACGATGTCGCAGCGTTGGCAGCGCCGATCCTCAAGCACCGCATCGCGCTGACCTTCGGGGCGCGCGCCGATGGCGAGACGGTCGATGCCGTGATTGCGCGCCTGATCAGCCGGCTCGGCTGACGGCACGCGCGCATGGTCAAGACCACGGTTCTCACCCCAAGACAGCGTTCGCCGTCAGCCCGCGACAGCGAGCAGGGCATCGCCCTGTCGCATCGCCTGCCGCGGCTGGCCCTGGAGGCGCGGCGGGTCTCGGCTTTCGTCAACGGTGTTCATGGACGACGCAAGGCGGGGCCGGGCGAGACCTTCTGGCAATACCGCATGCTGACACCCGGGGAGGCCAGTTCCGGCATCGACTGGCGGCGCTCGGCCCGCGACAGCAAGCTCTATGTCCGCGAGCGCGAGTGGGAAGCCTCGCACACCATCTGGATGTGGGCGGACCGCTCCGCCTCGATGGGTTTTGCCTCGTCGCTGGCGCAAGCTCCCAAGGTTGACCGCGCGCTGGTGCTGGCGCTCGCGCTGGCCGATGCGCTCGTCGACGGCGGCGAGCGGGTCGGCCTGCTGGGTCTCACCCGTCCGCTGGCCTCCCGCCGCATCATCGAGCGGCTGGTGGAGCACCTTGCCCGCGATGTGGCCGGCATGGATGCCGACCTGCCGCCGGCCCGCGCCATCGGCCGGCTGGATGAAGCCGTGCTGATCAGCGACTGGCTGACGCCCCTCGACAAGGTACTCGCCGCGCTGGGCAGCATCGGCGTGCAGGGCGGACGCGGGCACCTGGTGATGATCATCGATCCGGTCGAGGAAAGTTTCCCCTTCGCAGGGCAGGCCGAGTTGCTCGATCTCGAAAGCGACCTCAGGCTCGATGTCGGGGATGCCAACGCCTGGGGCAAGGATTACCGGGTCAGGATCGCCGCCCATCGCGATGCCATCGCCGGAGCCTGCCGCAAGCTGGGCTGGACCTTCACGCTGCACCACACCGATCGCAATGCCAGCGAGACAGCGCTCAGGCTTGCCGGGCTGATCAGTTCATCCCGCGACATGCGGGCGGCTTGAGGGAGATGCGCTGATGCTCGGCCTGCCGCTCTCCTTCATGGCCCCGATCGTGCTCGCCGGGCTCGTGGCCCTGCCGGCCCTGTGGTGGCTGCTGCGCGTCACGCCGCCGCGCCCCCAGCGCATCGCCTTCCCGCCTCTGAAGCTGATGGCCGACCTCCTGCCGAAGCGCGAAACCCCGGCCCGCACCCCGTGGTGGCTGCTGGCGCTGCGCATGCTGATCGCGGCACTGGTGATCCTGGCCGTGGCCGGCCCCGTGTTCAACCCGCAAGGCGGCCAGGAGAGTGCCGGCCGCGAGCCGCTGGTGCTGCTGGTCGACAACGGCGCCGCATCCGCGCGGGACTGGGCAGGCCGCGTCCAATTGGCCGAAAGCCTGATCGCCAGCGCAGGACGCGACGGCCGCGCTGTCGCCCTTGCCGGTTTGGCCGAGCCAGCCTCAAGCATGGCGCTCGGCACGCCGGCCGAAGCCGAAGACCGCCTGCGCGCCATGGCCCTGCGCCCGCACATGCCGGACCGCAACGCCCATCTGGCCGACCTGCAATCGCTGCTGGCCGTGGCACCCGGCTCCGATGTGGCCTGGATCAGCGATGGCGTGCGCCTCGAAGCCGATGACGCCTTCTCTCGCCGTCTCACCGAACTGGCCCGCAACGGCCGGGTCACGGTCCATGCTGCCAGCGCGCCGACCATGCTGTTCCTCACCGATGTCGAGAATCTGGCCAATAGTCTCAACGTGCGGGTCGTCCGAGCCCAGCCGGGTGCGCCCTCGACCGTGAACCTGCGCGCCAGCGACCAGCGCGGCATCGTTCTGGGCGAAACCACGATGCTGCTGCCGGCCTCGGCCACGGAAATCACGGCCTCGTTCGCTCTTCCCATCGAGGTCCGCAACGCGGTTACACGCATCGAGATCGTCGGCGAGCGCTCGGCGGGCGCGGTGCTGCTGGTCGATGACAGCGCCAAACGCCGCCGCGTCGGGCTGGTCACGGGCGTCACTGCAGACGTGGCCCAGCCGCTGCTGTCGCCGACCTACTATCTCTCCCGCGCGCTGGGGCCCTTTGCCGACATCCGCGAACCCCGGCCCGGCATTTCCGACCCGATCGGCCAGTTGCTGGACCAGAACCTGTCCGTGCTGATGCTGGCCGATGTCGGCGGTATCGACAAGGATACCACGGCGCGGATCACGGCTTTCATGGAGCGCGGCGGCGTGCTGGTGCGCTTCGCCGGCCCGCGCCTGGCAGCCGCCAGCGATGATCTCACCCCGGTGCGCCTGCGCCGCGGCGGCAGGAGCCTTGGCGGCGCGCTGTCATGGGATGCACCCAAGACCCTCGCGCCCTTCAACCGCGAAGGCCCTTTTGCCGAACTCAGCACCCGCGAGGAGGTGTCCGTGACCCGCCAGATCCTCGCCGAGCCTGACGGCGAACTCTCCCGCAAGGTCTGGGCTTCGCTGGTGGACGGCACCCCGATCGTCACCGCCGAGCGGCGCGGGGCGGGCCTCGTCGTGCTGTTCCATGTCACTGCCGACACGACCTGGTCGAGCCTGCCGCTTTCGGGCCTGTTCGTCGACATGCTCAAGCGCATCGTGGCGCTGGCGGGTGCAGCGGCCACCGATATCGGGCAGACCGGCGAAGCCCGCGTCGAGACAGTCTCGCCGGTGACGGTGCTGGATGGACAGGGTGCCTTCCGCAGCCCGCCGGCCACCGCCCGCCCCGTCCCGCGCACCTATGTCGACCGCGCGGTGCATGCCCATCCGCCCGGCTTCTACGGCCCGCGCAACGCCACGCTGGCCATCAACACCCTGAAGACCGGCGATCGCCCCGCCGCGATCGATTTCGCCGCCAGCGGCATCACGACGCGAGCCATCGAAGCCCCGCAGGCGCGCGATCTCAGGCCGCCGCTTTTGGTGCTCGCCCTGCTGCTGCTGGCCGCCGACACACTGGCAACCCTTTGGCTCGGGGGCCGCCTGAAGGCCATGACGCGGGCCCGCGCCGTGGCAGCCTCGCTGCTGCTGGCGGTCCTGGCATCAGGGGCTGCCGGCCTTCACGCCGGCCCGGCCAAGGCCCAGACCCAGACCCCGCCCCAGACCCAGACCCCGCCCCAGGCGCAGGCCCCGGCTCAGCCGCAGGCGGCACCGCCCGGAGCAGCTCAAGGCAACGCCGTGCCGGTCCCGCGCGAGCAGGTGGCTGCGGCGGCAACCACCCGCCTCGCCTTCGTGCTGACGGGCGACCGCCGCGTCGACGACACCAGCAAGGCCGGGCTCGAAGGCCTGACACTGGCGCTCTCCACCCGCACGGCGCTTGAGCCGGGTGAGCCGGTGGGCGTCGATCCCTCACGCGATGAGCTTGGCCTGTTCCCGATCCTCTACTGGCCCATCGTGGCTGGCAGGCCGCTGCCCGGCGCGGAAACCATGCGCCGGCTTGATGCCTTCATGAAGGGCGGCGGCTTCGTCATCTTCGACACGCGCGATGCCGATGCCCAGCGCAGCGGACGCGCCACGCCCGAGGGCGACCACCTCAAGCAGATGCTTTCGATTGTCGACGTTCCGGAGCTTGAGCCGGTCCCTCGCGACCATGTGCTGACCAAGACCTTCTATCTGATCGACGGTTTTCCCGGTCGCTATGATCGGGGGCAGACCTGGGTCGAGGTGTTGCCGCCGCCGGGGCCCGATGGTCGCGGCCCGGCGCGCGCTGCCGACGGTGTCTCGCCGATCGTGATCACCTCGAACGACCTCGCCGCGGCCTGGGCCACGGATCGCCGGGGTGGACCGCTGTTCCCGCTGCAGGGATCGAGCCCGCGCCTGCGCGAGATGTCGCTGCGCGGCGGCATCAACCTCGTGATGTATGCCCTGACCGGCAACTACAAGGCCGATCAGGTGCATGTGCCGGCCCTGCTCGAACGATTGGGGCAATAGCCGATGTATTCGCTCAGCTTCGCCCCCCTCGTGCCCGTCTGGCTGCTGACCGGCCTCGCGCTGCTGGTACTGGTCGCCGCCGGCGCCGCGCTCGCCCTCCAGCGGGGGCGCGGCGTGCTGCGCGCCTTTGCGCTGCTGGCCCTGCTGTTCGCGCTTGGCGACCCGTCGCTGGTGCGCGAGGAGCGCGAGCCTGTGAAGGACGTGGTGGCCGTGGTCATCGACCGCTCAGGCTCCAACCGCCTGTCAGACCGCGCCGAGCAGACGGCCCGCGCGCGCGCCGCGCTGGAACGGCAACTGGCCAGCATCCCCCAGGTCGAGCCGCGCTTCGTCGAGGTCGGTGATGGCGATGGTGCCAATGATGGCACGCGCCTGTTCGAGGCGCTCAATGCCACCCTGGCCGATGTTCCTGCCGAGCGCGTGGCCGGTGCTCTGTTCATCACCGATGGCATCGTCCACGACATGCCGGCAGCGGCACAGGCGCTGGGCCTGAAGGCGCCGCTGCATGCGCTCGTCACCGGGCGCGACGCCGAGATCGACCGCCGCGTCACGCTTATCGATACGCCCCGCTTCGGCATCGTCGGCAAGACGGTCAACATCCGCCTCAAGGTCGACGAGAAGAACGGCACGGGCACCGGCCGGCTCACCGTGCGCCGCGATGGCGAGGTGCTGATCGAACGCGCCATCCGCACCGGCGAGCCGCTGGAGCTTTCGGTGCGCGTCGATCGCGGCGGCCCGAACCTGATTGAGATCGAGGCGGACGCGCTGCCCAACGAATTGACCACTGCCAACAACCGCGCCGTGGTCACCATCGAGGGCGTGCGCGACAAGCTCCGGGTGCTGCTGGTCTCGGGAGAGCCCCATGCCGGCGAACGTACCTGGCGCAACCTGCTGAAATCGGACGCGAACATCGATCTTGTGCACTTCACCATCCTGCGCCCGCCCGAGAAGCAGGATGGCACCCCGATCAACGAATTGTCGCTGATCGCCTTCCCGGTGCGCGACCTGTTCCAGACCAAGATCAAGGAATTCGACCTGATCATCTTCGACCGTTATGCCAACACGACGATCCTGCCGATGGTCTACTTCGAGAACATCGTGCGCTATGTCCGCGAGGGCGGTGCGCTGATGGTGGCGGCCGGCCCCGAATTCTCCGGAACCGGCACCACGCTGTCGCGCACCCCGCTGGCTGCCGTGCTGCCGGCGCGACCCGACGGCCGCACCATCGAGGAAGCCTACAAGGCCCGCATCACGGATCGCGGCAAGCGCCACCCTGTGACCCGCGACCTCGCCGGCTCGGAGGTCGATCCGCCGCGCTGGGGCGAATGGCTGCGCCTGATCTCGGCCCGCGCCAGCGAAGGCGACGTGGTGATGTCCGGCCCCGGTGATCGGCCGCTGCTGATCACTTCGCGCGAGGGCAAGGGGCGTGTCGGCCTGTTCCTGTCCGACCATGCCTGGCTCTGGGCGCGCGGCTACCGCGAAGGCGGCCCGCATATCGACCTGCTGCGCCGGCTCAGCCATTGGCTGATGAAGGAGCCCAGCCTTGAAGAGGAAGCCCTGCGCGCGGCCACACGCGGCCGCACGGTCGAGATCGAGCGCCAGACCCTTGGCGACAATCCCGGCGCGGTCACCATCACCAGCCCGTCGGGCGCGGCCCGCTCCCTGCCGCTGGCTCTCGACAGGCCGGGCCTGTTCAGCGCCCGTCTTCAGGCCACGGAACTGGGGCTTCACCGGCTGCAATCGGACCAACTCGTCGCCTTCGTCAGCGTCGGCAGCGACAACCCGCGCGAGTTCACCGAAGTGCTCAGCGACCCGGCACGTCTTCGCTCCGTGGCAGAAAGCGTCAGCGGCTCCTCGCGCCGCATCGGCCGCGAGGCGGGATCGGATGTCGATCTGCCGCGGATCGTGCCGGTGCGCTCGGGCACGCGCCTGGCGGGCGGTGACTGGATCGGCCTGAGGATCACCGATTCCGGCATCATCCGCGGAGTGTCGCTCTCACCGCTGTTCCTTGGGCTGGGCGGACTGGCGTTGATCCTGGGCGCGCTG
>Ga0164293_10000326_pt1 | contig 36348 bp, 29 predicted proteins | sample GEODES118metaG_FD_111487 | JGI IMG/M metagenome (GOLD analysis project Ga0164293, IMG submission 111487) | Eutrophic lake water microbial communities from Lake Mendota, Wisconsin, USA - GEODES118 metaG | ecosystem: Environmental > Aquatic > Freshwater > Lake | place: USA: Lake Mendota...
CTAAATCTTTCATTTTTTGTTCCTCACCTTTTTTAAATTCATTTTCAATGTCTTTATCAAGTTCTAATTCTAATCCACCCATATCATCAAAAGCCAATTCTTCAAAATCAAATCCAATATCAACTTGAGGGGATGTTTCAATTACATTTGGTTTATATTCAATCTCAAAATCTAGATCTATCATTTTTTTATCATCTTCATTATTGCTCATTTTAAAATTAGGATCAAATAAAACATATAGCAGATTATGTATAAAATTTATTTGATTAATTTGATGTACATTTTCAATAATAATATTATATTTATCTTTTTCATAAGAAATAACAATGTCAACTCCATGTAAAAAGTGATATTTAATATTTTCATGAGTATTTTGGGGGTTATATTGATCTAGAATTTCTTTACAACGTATTTTATTTATTAAAAAGATGGATTCCAGTAAATTAATATATTTAGTCTTTTGACCATCTAATAATTTTTTATTGTTTTCAAAAATTTTATAAATAAAGTTTTGTATTGATTCGTCACTATCAAATCCAGATACTTTTTTATAAACCGCTTTAATTGTATTATTTTTAAAATTCGAATAAAAAAATGGTTTCATCATCTCTAAGCGAGTATTAATTTCTTCAGGTAATAAATTAAATTTGTTTTTGAATTCAACTTGTGTTTTTAAAGACAAACTTAAGATTTTTGTTCTAACTAGACCACCATGAAATCCAGATTTAAAAAGTATATTTGATTCTGGTTGATGAATTAGTTTACTATCTGTTATCTTAATTAATTTTAAAATAAAATCACTAATTTCTTCCAATGTTTCTTTAATTTCTTTCAGTGCTGTATATTTTTTTAAATTAAAATTAATGATTGTATATCCATTTTCATAAAGATTGATCGAAACATAATCTTCGATTGTCTTTTCAGATTTTTCTTTTAATAACATTTTGAAAACTAAATATTTCTTATTAACTGGATATATAACATCTGGTATAATTTGTACATTCTTCCATGAAGCAATAATTTTAAACTTAAAACTATGTTTCTTTAAAAACGGTTTGTATATTTTATAATTATTATTGTAATCATTTAAGTAAAATTTAACAAAAGGAATGTTGCTACTAGTTTCAAAAACATTAAATAATTTATCTATATCAAAACTATTTGGTTGATCAACATCATTAATACCAATTACAATTGAATTTACTAAATAATTATCATCCACATCTACTAAAGAATTGTAATGTTTATTGTCTTCTATTCTATTTGCATTCAATTTAAAAACTTCAATATTTGTAGTACTCATTCTTTCAATAATATCTGAAATAGAATCGTTTTCCGATTTTATTTTATTTGATGTATATTCAAATACTTGATTGTCCCAGAATAATTCAGCAATCGTATCTCTTTTATTACCTTTGTAATTAATTGCAAAATCATTGTATGTTACCATAAAAATCATATTATTTTCGATTAAACCGTAATCGCTAAGGATTTGGGAGTATTTATCACTCCATTGATCCATTACAATTTTATCAGACATATCAACTATTTTTGAAAAGGGATTTGAAACAACGTATAATGGATAATCTATGTAATTATTTGCAGATATCATTAACATTTTTTTATAGTCTCTACCAAGTATAATTTTTTGATGATTCATTAATCCAATAAATTCTTCATCATTTAATAAACTATCTGTTGTATAAAATCCATTTTTACTGTTATTAAATAAATTAATACCATATTCAAAGGGTTTATTTTTATATTTTTCATGAAATATGTCTTTAACTAATCTTTCAATATCAGATTTTGAATCTAAGTCTAATATCACTTGTAATTTATCTATTAAATCTAAATCTGAAATTTCATTATTTTTACCTAATAAATGATTTATGAATTTTATAACATTTTTATAATCAATATTATGAGATTGAATCCATAAATGTTGTTGATGAATTCCTACATATTTTGAAGGAGAATCATACACTTTATTTAAATAATAACTTATTTTCATACGAATAATATTAATACTATCATGATCAAAAATTAAATCTTTAATAAAATGTGTCTTTCCGATAATAATCTTACCGAATTTTGCTCTAAAGTTTGGAATTAATAAACTAATTTTTTTATTTTCTTCATCAGTTAAACTTTTATAATCGTATTGTTCAAGTTTATTTAATAATTTATATAATTCATTATTATAATAACCACCTACAAAAATATACATATCATAATCATTAATATCATGGCTATGAATATGCTTAACTTTGTAGATTTTTTGATTGAAATTTCCTTCGATTAATGTCATTCAATATCTTATTTTACTAAAGAGAATAAAAAAAAAGTATTACTCCGAAAGATAAATATGTATATCTAGAATAGATTCTAGATATATTTTATAATAAAAATCAATAAAACCACCCATTTAATAATCTTTAAGAATCTTTAAGAATTGGTTTTTCAATTGGAGATTCAGTATCTTTAATTTTTTTTAATGATTCTTTTAATGGTGTATCTGTTATTTTAGTTCCACAATAGTCTGCAGGGTTACTACTATAATCTCTATTTTTATATAATTTTAATTGAACTGCCACTCTTAAAAGAATTCTAAAATTATTCCAGAATTCATCCGTATGTCCAACTGATTCAGTCATAATATGTGATAATTCATGAATCGCAACAAACATAATAACATTTTCTTCCACTAATGCTTCATCTTTAGTACCTTTTGCTCTTAAACAAAATACAATTTTTTGACCTTTATTAACCGAATAAGAAGTGTATTTATTATTTGGTGTACTTTCACTAATATTATCTGGTTGAAAACGACTAATTAATCTTTCAAACGCCGCTCTAGTATCATCTAATGCTGATTCATCGGCAGCGTATTTTTTTACTTGTTCATCATTAACACCTTTGAGATGCTCAACAATCTTAATTAATTTAATTCTTATCTTGGCTAAAAGATCTGCGGCATCTTGTTTATCTTTAAGATTTCTTACTAAATATTCTTTATCATCAATCTTGGATTTGGTATAAATGACTTCATATGTTCTTGTCTCTAAATACATATACAAAATCATCAATAATACTGCAAATACAAAAAAATTTAAGAACCCTTCTGCTAACATTTTATTTGTTCTTTATTATTTGGTCAAGAAAAAAGCAAAAGATACAGTGGTTAAAGAATTTAAAATAAAAAATACAAAATACAAAATAAAATATAAAAAATTGAAATATAATATATATTGTTTAATTATTCGTTTATACTTGAATATGACAACAACACAAAATACTTTCATTTTTCGTGAAGAAGAAAAAGTTAAAATTAATTATAATAAACCACTTTCCTTTCAATCTATTGATTGGAGAGGTTTTGATTTTAAAGCACCTTTTGATCAAGATTCACCCAAGGGTACATATCGAAAGGAATTTCGTGTGCAACTTTTTGGTGTTACATCCAAAGGACGTTCTGTATCAGTAGTTATTAAAGGATTTAAACCATTCTTTTTTGCTGAAATTCCATTTGATTGGAATAAAACTAAAATAGAACAATTTATCAAATCACTTAATAAGCAAGTTCCTGAATATGAAACAAAATCATTGATTTCATATGATGTTATTAAACAAAAGAAATTTCGTGGTTTCACGAATAATACTTATTACCCTTTTATTAAATTTGAATTTCAAAGTCTATCTGGATTTAATAAATACAAGCGAGCATTAGAAGGAACTATTGTAGTTGGAGGATCTAAAATACAACTACCATTATACGAATCTAACTTAGAACCTATTATGCGATTAATGCATATTACAGGTGTTGAACCATCTGGATGGATTCAGATTTCAAAATATACAATGCCAGAGGAACCTTATAGTAAGTGTCAAATCGATATTGAAGCCCATTTTAAATATATGTCTAAAATTGATAAAAACGATATTGCCCCACTTATTATTGCTTCTTTTGATATTGAATCTGATAGTAGTCATGGTGATTTTCCACAAGCACGTAAAAAATATACTAAACTAGCAACTGATATTATTAATCATTATCAAAAGACGCGTAATACAATTGCTAAATTACAAAAGTCAGGTGAAAACCCAACTAAGTTAAACCATTTGGTTGAATTCTTTGGTGATAAAGAAAAATATTTTTACGAACTTATTAAAGCAGGATTTCTAGAAGAAACACCATTACGAGATGAAGAGATTAGTTTTGTTTATACAAAAGATGGAATCAAACCTCGTGATGTTGAAATACGTGAAATTCTGATGGATGTTATTAAAATCTGTGATCGTACTAGTCTTTCTATTAGAGCAAATCGTGAATTAAAAGAAGGTGTTCAAACTATTCTTCGTCGATGGGTCAATAAGAAAGATAAATTTAAAAAAGAAGATGATAATGGTCCTAATGAAAAAGATATTTATCAACTTGAAGATATTATTCAACAAGTATCTCAAGAACATAAACTTGATTATAATATATTATATTCGAAAATCTTTAGTAAAGATGTTATGATCACTTTATTGACTAATTTGTTTGATCAACAATTCCCACCAGTTAATGGTGATCCTGTTATTCAAATTGCAACTGTTGTTTATAAATATGGTGATCCTAGTGTATCTTATCGTCACATTGTTACTTTAGATACATGTTCACCTATTGAAGATGCAGAAGTTGTTAGTTGTGAAGATGAAGCCGACGTCTTACTAGAATGGGCAAAATTCATTAATAAATTAGACCCTGATATTATGACTGGTTACAATATTTTTGGTTTTGATTATTCATTCCTCTATTATCGTGCTAAAGAACTTGGTGTTATTGAAGAATTTTCAAAGATTAGTCGATTGCCAAATCATGAGGCAACTTTGCTAGAGAAAAATTTGTCGTCGGCTGCTCTAGGTGATAATACAATGCGTTTTATCGATATGACAGGTCGTGTTCAAATTGATCTTTTAAAAGTCATTCAACGTGATCATAATTTAGGCTCTTATAAACTAGATAGTGTCGCTGAACATTTTATTAGTGGCAAGATTGGTGGTATGCGTAAAGACGATCCTTACTGGATTGAAATTAAAAACACTATTGAAATTGATAAAGGTAATTACATTATTATTCGTCAAGCAAAGGATGGTGACAAATTTAATCGAGGTGATAAGATTCAAGTTCTTGAAAAAGAATCTATTGATGGTAAAGACTGGATTAAATTAGATATTCCTTTTGAAGAAAAAGTTCTTGGAAAGAAACCAATGTGGGGTCTAGGAAAGGACGATGTCAATTATAAGGATATTTTCAGTCTCCAGAAAACAGGCGGTCCTGAAGGTCGAAGAACTATTGGTGTTTATTGTATCCAGGATTGTGTTTTATGTATTAGATTGATTCGTAAATTAGAAATTATTGCGAATAATATTGGTATGGCCAATGTTTCAATTGTTCCTTTTTCATACATTTTCCTCCGAGGTCAAGGTGTTAAAATCTTCAGTCTTGTTTCGAAAGAATGTCGTGATCATAACTTTTTGATTCCTGTTTTGAATAAAAGTAAGAATGATGATTTGATTACTGATGATAAGGCTGCTGAAATTAGAAAGTTGCTTCATGCATTGGATGATGATGATGCAGAAGGTAAAAAACCAGCAGATGACGATGATGTTGGTGGTAATAATTTTCGTCATCATCATGGTGATGCAGATTATCATCTTGGTGAAAGAGATAATACAGGATTAGAATATGCTGGTATGGGAGATGATGATGACGGTTACGAAGGTGCTATTGTTTTACCTCCTCGTCCTGGAATTTATCTAGAAGAACCAGTATCTGTTCTAGATTATGGGTCTCTTTATCCATCATCAATGATTAGTGAGAATCTTAGTCATGACTCAATTGTTTTAGATCCAGCATTTGATAATTTACCAGGTATAACCTATGGTGAAGTAACATACGATGTCAAGAAATGGATTGACCCTGGCAAGAAATCTCTCGGAAAACATACAGTTGGACAAAAGACATGTCGTTTTGCTCACTTTCCAGATGGACCCGATGGAAAACCAGGTAAAGGTATTATTCCTTTGATTCTTCAGAAATTGTTGGCTGCTCGTAAGTTTTACAAAAAGAAGAAGGATGCTGATCCAGATCCATTTAAGAAGACTGTATGGGAAGGTTTGCAACTTGCTTACAAAGTAACTGCGAATTCACTGTATGGTCAAATTGGTGCTCGAACAAGCCCAATTTATCTTAAAGATGTTGCTGCATCAACTACAGCCACCGGACGCGGTCTTTTAACATTTGCACGGGATTTCGTTCTTGCTAATTTTGAAGGAGCCGAAATTGTGTATGGAGACAGTGTTATTGGTAAAACACCATTGTTATTGAGAAACACAAAAACCAACCAAATCTATATTGAATCAATTGATAATTTAACAAGTAATTATAGTAATCTTAAAAGAGATAATTGTAATGACTTTAAAGAATCATGTGAATTAAATGATGTAGAAACATGGACGGAAAAAGGATGGACCAAAATTCAGAGAGTTATTAGACATAAATTGGCTCCTGAAAAGAAATTATTTCGGATTACAACACATACTGGATCAGTTGTAGTTACAGATGATCATTCATTGTTGAATCCCAATGGTGAAAAAGTTAGCCCGAAAGATATTAAAATTGGTGATCCATTATTGCATAGTTTTCCTGATTTGAGTAATGATTTAAATAATAATATACATGAATTGTTCAATAATACTACGGTATCTCTCAAACAAAATGGTATGTTAGAAGCAATGAAGACTTATATGTTGTATAAATCAATGGGGTATAATGTGTTAATTGACACTTGTTCCAGTAATATTAATTCATATTGTATAATGATTAATAATGATGAAATCATAAAAGACCAGAACAAAATTAAGAAGATTGAAGAATGGGATCGTACTGGTGAAGACTATGTTTATGATTTAACGACTGATAATCATCACTTTCATGCTGGTGTTGGTAATTTAATTGTTCATAATACGAACAGTATCTTCATCAAATTTAAACTTTTGGATGATGAATGAAATAAATTAACAGGTGTTCCAGCATTACAAAATTCAATTGACACATGTTTACATGCTGAACATTTGATTCAACGGTATTTGAAACCACCTCATGTTCTAGAATATGAAAAGACATTTTGGCCCTTTATTCTCTTTACGAAAAAGCGTTATGTTGGTAATCTTTATGAAACCGATGTCAATGAGTATGCTCAAAAGAGTATGGGAATTGTTTTAAAACGTCGTGATAATGCACCAATTGTTAAATATGTATATGGTGGTGTTATTGATGCTATTTTGAATAAAAAGTCATTGGAATTATCAATTTCATTTCTTAAACAATCTTTGATGGATCTTATCAATGGTAAATTTGATATTCAAATGCTTGTTATTTCAAAAACACTAAGATCTACATATAAAGATCCTGAATCAATTGCTCATAAAGTCTTAGCAGATCGAATGGGTGAAAGAGACCCTGGTAATAAACCTCAATCAAATGATCGTATTCCATATGTTTATATTAAAGTTAAAACAAATGGACCCAAAGAAAAGGTTTTACAAGGTGATAAAATCGAACATGTTAATTATGTTCGTGATAATAATATGAAACCAGATTATGTTACATATCTGGAAAATCAAATTATGAAACCTGTCAGTCAAATTTATGAACTAGTTGTTCATAAGTTAGATGGTTTCAATAAAAATGAAGACTATTTTGAACGTCTTACCGAAAGATATTATGAAAAATATCAAGAGAAAAGTGATGATTTTGTCCATGATAAAATTCAACAGAAAAAACAAGAAGAAGTTGAGAAGTTACTTTTTCAAGATGCTTTACGTAAAGCACATAACCAGAAGGCTAATCTTCAAGAAATTAGTAGTTGGTTGATAATTGATGAAAATTCAAAAGAACCTGAAAAAGTTCATAAAAAGTCTCCAACTGCTGAGAAAAATTATGCTGTTAAGAAAACAAAAACAGTTAAACCGATTACTGATTGGTTTGTATAATCATACAACCAATCAATATAATTAAATAATAAAAACATTTTTTATTTTTTATTCTTTATTCATCAACCTTTTTTTTAATTTCTGTTAAAGATTGATTAATTTTTTCATATAAAGATAATACACGTTTTTCAAATTCATCAAATTTATTACTCTGTTTTTTTTCAAAATTTTTTAATTTATTAAATATTTTATCCATTCTTCTATTTTCTCTGGATTCCATCTCTCTTTCACGATTTAAAATATATCTTAATCCATCCATATCATTATGCATAGTATTTTGGTTATTATTATTATTTTGTGAATAAGATGATCTTTGTGTGTGATGTACATTTGGATATGGTTGTTGATATGAATGTTGTGGTGGGTGTGGAGGCGGAGGCGGAGGTGGTTGAGGAGGACGTGGGGGTTGAGTTCTTGGTGTAGTATTACCATTAATAAGAAAATTATAAGATGTTTGTTGTTCAGTTATATCTCTTAAAGCAGTATTATTAATATTTCTGATCAGTTCATCAATTATTTGTTGCGATGATTGTTGTGGTGAAAAAGTTGATTCTAATGGTACAACAAAAGTATAAATATCTGGTCCATATTGGTTTTCAGATGATAAATTAGTTGTAGTTGTAGTTGGAGGTGGAGGTGGAGGTGGAGTTGGAACATGGGTTCTTAGATCATATTGACATTCTGGACATTTTATATTATTTTCAAGCCATTGATCTAGACAATTCTGATGATAAATGTGCTTACAATGTTTTATTTTACGAATAATTTGATTTTCAATATATTTTTCTTGACATATGCTACAAAGTCTGTCAGGTTCTTCATTTTCAGTTAATATATAATTATTTACTAATTCTAGTTCTGTAGAATTTCTTAAAACATTTATATTACAACTGATTCTAACTGGTTCTAAAAAGTCTGAAATATTAATGTTCATATTTATCTTTGGGTAATTTAAAATTTATTGTTCTTAAACGAATTTGAAGTATATAATTTTAGAGACTTTTGTTTTACAAAACATATCTGTACGTTTTATAATACATAAAAAATTGATGCTATATGTGTAAGATAATAATATTATTTGATAATACATAAGGAATGACACAAAACAATGGTATTCTAGGATTACCCAACGTTGGTAATAGTTGTTATTTAAATTCAACTGTACAATGTATGGCTGGTACTAAAGACTTAATTAAATACTTTTCACAAACTGCTGCTTTACCAGATGGTAAAATAGTTCATAAATTTCATTTAGATACACTAAATGTTAAAAAACAAAAAAATAATAAAACAGAAACCAAAAAAGGTTTAGTTCATGCATGGAATAATTTACTTACACAATTATGGTCTGATCATACACAAGTTAGATCAGTAAATCCAATTAATTTTTATAACATGATTGGAAGAGTTTCTAAAGAATCTAAAACATCTATCTCAATTGCAGGTGATCAAAATGACTTTCAAGAATTTTTGATTCTTCTATTAGACTCTTTGCACGATGGTTTAAGTTATGAGACCAAAATGAATATTGTTGGACAAGATTTAAATAGTATGGATAAACTAGCAAGACTTGCATATGAAAACTTTATCAAACATTTTGAAAAGGATTACTCTATTATTATTAAACTCTTTAATGGACAAATTAATACTTTTACTGTTGGAGAATGTGGACATCAATCAAATATTTTTGATCCAGTTAAATTCTTTCCATTAGTTGTACCACCATCAACACATCCTGTTAGATTAGAAGATCTATTTGCAAAGTATGTTTCTAAATCAGAATTAACTCAAATTCAATTAAGTAATGGTGAAATTAATGATGAACGATGGTATTGTGATAAATGTCAAACAAAAGTTAATGCTCATACAAGTAATACAATTTGGGATCTTCCTCAATATTTAATTATTTCATTAGGACGTTATCAATATTTTCCTCGACTTGCAAAAATTAATACACCAATTGTTTATCCTTTAGAAGATCTCGATATGACACCCTTCTTTTCTGGATTTAAAAAAAAATCATTAAAGTACAATTTATACGCTGTTTCAAATCATTTTGGTACTCCATCTGGTGGACATTATACAGCATTTCGTAAAAATCCAAACGGAAAATGGTACAATTTTAATGATAGTCATGTTAATGAAATAACAAATTTAAATGATATTATTACTACAGGCGCTTACTGCTTATTTTATGAAAGAAATGATAATTAAAAAATAAATAAAATTTGTTATTACATTCTTTTAATCTTTTTAATCTTTTTTATCTTAATTATTATTAAAATATTAAATAACTATAAATATAAAAGGAAAATCAAAAATGATTACTCAAACACAAATAGTTTTTTTTCTTTTAGCCGGTTTATTTGGTACATTATTCATAGTATTTGTCTATTATTTATATAATGAAAAATTAGTAGCAAACCAATATGAAAGTGATTACCAATTTAACATGGATAAACTTGCACCTGAAACCTCAAGATCAACATCAACTTCAACATCATCATCAAGCAATTCACAATCAATTAGTGCTGGAGATAGTAACAGTTCATTATCACCATCAACAGTTCAATCAACAAATGCACCTGGAAAACAAGTTTTCAATATTAGTGAAAACAAATATTCTTATAATGAAGCCAAAGCATTATGTAAAGTTTTTGATAGTGAATTAGCAACTCTTGAACAATTAGTTGATGCTTACCGTAATGGTGCTGATTGGTGTAATTATGGTTGGGTTAAAGACCAAATGGCTTTTTATCCAACTCAAAAAGCCACATGGGAAAAGTTACAAGAAAATTCAACCCCTGAAAAACGTAATGTATGTGGTAAACCCGGTCTTAATGGTGGTTACTTCAATAACCCTGATCTTAGATTTGGTGTAACATGCTATGGTATTAAACCAGAACCAAGAGCACATGAAAGAGTTAAGAATAGACTTATTAGCGACACTGATGCTGAACTTCAAAGAATGATTGATAATTTCCGTAAAGAAACAAATAACATAACAATCTTACCATTTAACCGCGAAAAATGGGGAGGTTGCAATGCTTAAATTATATTAGTTTTATTTTTAATTTTTAATTTTTGTATTTTTAATTGATATAAATCCAATGAAAATTATGATATATCAATTAATAAAATGGAAGAGAAAAAAACAATATGTTTAGCAATGATTGTTAAAAATGAATCTAAAGTCATTGAAAGATGCTTTAATTCTGTTAAAAGATTAATTAATTATTGGGTTATTTGTGATACTGGATCTATAGATGGTACTCAAGATATAATTAAAGAATATTGGAAAAAAGAGGGTATTGAAGGGGAACTTTATCAACATGATTGGAGAAACTTTGGGTATAATAGAACTTTATTAATGAATTTAGCCAAAGGAAAGTGTGATTATATCATTACATTAGATGCTGATGAAGTATTTCAATTTGAACCGGATTTTCAATTACCTTACTTAGATAAAGACATGTATTTTATTTGGAGTATCATAAATAGTATTTATTATCAAAGATTACAACTAGTTAGTGATAAATTTAATTGGTGTTATAAAGGGGTTTGTCATGAATATTTAATTCATCAAGAAGATACTAATAAACCAATTACACAAGATGTACTGCAAAAAATAGTAAATATACCTACTCAAGATGGTTTTAGATCTTCTGATCCAAATAAATATAAAAGAGATGTATTAGTTTTTGAAATGGCTTTATTAGATGAACCTGATAATGCGAGATATATTTATTATTTAGGACAATGTTATCGGGATTCTAAAGATTATGATAATGCCATTAAATATTATAAAAAACGTGTTGAAATTGCTCCAAAATGTAATTCTGAAGAAACCTATTATGCTCAATATCAGATTGCAATTTGTAAACTTTCGAAAAATGAAACTTTCGAAAATTGTGCAGGTGATCTTCTAAAAGCATATAATATTAGACCCTCTAGATTAGAAGCAGCATACACATTTATTAAATTGTGTAGAATAAATAATTTAACTTATTTAGGATATCAAACGTTTAAACATATTCTTGAAAAGGATAATTTAGAAACCAATGATACAACTTTTGTTCAACCAGACATTTATAAATATACTTTTTTTAATGAATTAGCATTACTTGCATGTGGTGCTGGTTTATTTCAAGATGCATATAAAATTTTTGAAAGAATATTAAAAGAAAAAAAATATCCACCTGATTTTGAACATAATTTACTTCATAATCATACTACCTTAAAGACCTTATTAAAAATAAATTAATTTCTTAATTTAATATAAAAAATAGAATGAAAAAATCAATCAATTCTCAAAAAGGTGGTAGTTGTGATCTTGGTGCATGCCCACTTCAAATGGGTGGTGCCATGAAAAAACCTGGACAAACAGGTGCTGGGTGTGGGTGTGGAGGTTCGAGCGATAATCGTATTCTTTTAAAAGGTGGTTCTAAGAAGTCCATCCAAAAAGGTGGATTTGCTGGTTGCTCAAATAACAATCGTAAACCTCTTCAAATGGGTGGATCAAAGAAAGTTAAACGTTCACAAAAATCAAAATCTAAATCAAAATCTAAATCAAAGAAACATCACGGTGGTGCTTTTCGTAGTGGATCAGAAGTTAGTCTTGTAAAAAAATAAATTTTAATTGAAACTTTTATAACACTGTATTTTTTTATAATATCAATGAAGAATCTTCGACAACATTGAAATATGTTTATACAATATTAACTAATTGAAAATCTTAAAAAATAAATTAAATAAATTTAATGTTTACGGTTTGATTTCTTTGATTTCTTTGAACCACCGTTTTGTTTGCGGACGACTGAACCACCGTTTTGTTTGCGGCTTGATTTCTTTGAACCACCGCGATGTTTGCGAGAAGCTTTTTTAGTTTTTGACCCTCCTAAGAGAGCAATAGCACCACCTAAAAGATTGAACATTTGAATTTAATTTAAACGCAGAAAAAAATTTAAGATGAATTTATTTTTCTCGGTAACATTTTCAAACCGGATTTATAATTTTTAGTTCTTTTTGTTTTAATAAAATCACATATTTGTGTTGTTTTTGCTTCATCACCATTAAAATAAATCATCAAGCACTCTTTCAAGAAGGCAAATGATAAATTATTATATTGAGATTCATCATAATAACAAATTCTATTATTACCAACATTAATTGCTGTTCTTTGCAAATTATTATTTCTCATAAATTGTAATATATCATTTGATAATGATTCTTTGACTTCATTTAATTTAGCGATTTGTGATTTTAATTCTTGTTGTTTCATTTCATATGAAACCCATGCTTTAATTTTATTTGTAAATTCAGGATTAACTTGTGACATATTATTTTTTGTTTCTTTTTGTTTCTTTTTGTTTTATTTATAGAAAAATAAAAATCTTATTGAACATAGAAATTATCAACAATTTCTTGCACAGTATATCTATCTTCAAATTTAACATATGAAGTGATTAAACTTGTAACAACATAAGGATCCATATCAGACCCTGGACGACGATCTTCAATATATCCTTTCATTGATTTTACGAAATCACGTGGAATTCTTACCGAACATCCTCGATTCGCAATACCATATGTAAACGTATTGTATGAACTGGCTTCATTAATTCCACCTAAACGAAGTTGATTATTTTCAGAACCAAACTTTGAAATATCATTAACATGATTCTTTTTCATATTATGAATAAGACATGCCGTCTGATAAACTGATGGAAGAATGGAATCATTTACAAAATTCCATTCTTTATATTCTTGTGATGCTGAAGCAAGGATATTTTGATCAATCCAATTATATTCTCTCATAATCTGTGTACTAAAATTAACATGACATCCAGACCCATTCCAATTATCTGAGTTTAGAAATGAAGGTTTTGGTGTAAAATCAACATCCCACCCATATTTTTCAGCAATTCTAGTAAGTATAAATCTTGTTGCAATTAAATTGTCAGCAGCATTAATACCTTTTTCACAAATTTGAATTTCCATTTGTCCCGGAGCAACTTCAAAATTATATCCAGTAACATTAATGTTCCAAAAAATAAGATTACGTACAACCTCATCTAAATAATCACGACCTTTAATATTTTTTGCTCCATTGCCACAATAATAATTACCTTGTTGTTCAGTGTTTTCATCATTCCAAACTAAAGGTTTGCCGTTATTAAATACAAAAAATTCTTGCTCAATACCAAACATGGTGTCCATTTCTTTAATATTTGGTTGATTAAAATAATCATTCGCTTGTTTTCGAGTATTTGTTTGATGGGGTTGTCCATTTGGATAATAACATTCACAAAAAACATAATAATCATATACTTTTTTAATGTCACTAAACATCTTGTATGGTTTAATAAAAATTTCAGAATCTTTTCCAGATGCTTGACCAGTTGAACTTCCATCAAAATTCCATTCTTCTTGTTTAATATTGATGTTAATAAATGTTTCAGGTACGTTATCCATAATTCGTACTTTTGATCTAAATTTATTATTGGCATCAAGCCATATATATTCAAAACTTACTTTATTTTTATTGTTATTCTTATTGTTAATATTTGATGAAATCATTTTATAGTATTATTAATATGACTTATGTTTAAGTTTATTTTATTTTTTTTTAATTATTAGGTATTGAAATTAAACCGGTTGATCTAAAAACCATTATAAAAACAAGTACTAAAAATATTAACATTAAAATGAACATAATGCATGTAACCATTATGTAAGGATATAATCTTTGTAACATATAATCTATTAATGGATCCATCACATTTGTATGCAATTTTTCCATATTTTCTTGTTTTTTTATTTCAATTATACATTTTTCAAGAAGTTCATTTCCAATTGCTTGCCAACTATCCATTTTGATAAAATTAAAGAAAAAAAGAATAAAATTTTCACGCTACATCGTTTTAGATCTGTTCGGATAATATGCTAAAAAAATATCTATGTTTTAAACAATATACAATATACAAATATGTTTTCTAATTATAATAGTTATATCAATTATTACAAATATTGTTATAGTATCATTAATCCTAATCCACAAAGACCAGTTCTTCAAACAAATAATAATCAACCCGAAGCAATTAAAATAAAAACTAATGTCGATGATATTAAATCAAATACCCCTACAATAGAAAAATTTAATGCTCAAATAAAAACAAATCCAAAACCTAATGTATCTTCAATAGATCAAGTTCAATTAACTAGTGATCAAGATGATTATTCAAAGATGAAAGAAATTAATCAAATATTACTTTCTAGATTGAATTCTCTTAAAACTAATCAGTCACGTTTGTCTTTTTTATCATCTTTAAAAACAATACATAAATTCACAGCTGAACACACTAATTCTGATATTGTTGTATTATTAGAAGGATATATAGTTAAAAAAAGATGTTTTGCAAATAGTCTTGGGAATTATATGTTTGGAAATGAAGTTAAAGCATTGATGAAATTAAATGGTTATCCACATTTTCCTAAATTAATCGCGTATGACCCAAATTCTTTGACGATTTATATGTCTTATTGTGGACAAAATATATCTGCTTCAAATTTACCTTCTAATTGGAAAGAACAAATTAAAGAAATTAGTGAAATTATGGAGACTCTTAATGTAAATTCAAATGATATGTTATTAAGAAATGTTTGTTGCTTAAATGGTGAGATTAAAATTATTGATTTTGGATTACATACTATTTTTGGTAAGACATTGAATGAAAATATTTCAGATCTTATGAATAATTTAAATAGTTTAGGTTCTAGACCGACTCTTAAAGAAAATAATTCAAGTACTTATCAAGAAGAATATAGTAATTGGAAGGACAATTTAATAAAATATAAAAATAAACAACAACAAATAGAAATATTTCAAAACAAATTAAAAATAGCATATAAAAATCAGTTGTATAGTAAGGATAAAAATAAAAAATAGTCATGCGCGTTTTAGAAATAAAAAAAAAACCTATACAAAAAACAATAATAAGAAATGATAAATTTGAAAGAATCTAATAAAAATCAAGATGCAAAAAATACGCCAGTTGTGTTTGATTATCGTAAATTTAATTTTTCAAAATTAGAATACATCGAACCTAAGAAAAAAGGGAATGTCGTTTCTTCAAATATATATTACAGAGCCAGTATAAATAAGGTTATTAATTTATTTATAAGAACCCCTATAATGACTACAATTTCGGGTATTTGTAAAAAAAATAATAATTATTATATTGATCTAGAATTGGATATTAATAAAAACCATTCCGAATTTTATGATTTTTTATCAAAATTTGATGAAAACAACCGTAATATTGTACATCAAAATTCTGTTGAATGGTTTGACCAACAATTACCTAAAAATATAGTTGATAATTATTATGTACCATCTGTAAATATTGGTTCTGATAGTAAATTACCAGTTTTACGGGTTAAAATAAAATCAAAAGGTGAAGTTCTTATACCTAAAATATTTAATAACTATGGATCTGAAGTTGATCTTAGTTATGTACTTCCAAAAGATGAAATAGAAGCCGTGCTTATGTTAGATGAATTAAGATTCTTTAAAGATAAATATACTCCTGAATGGTCTTTAGGTCAATTAAAAGTTTTTAAGAAAAAGAATCGATCTATAAATATACCAGATCAATATCTCCTTGCTGATGAGAATGATTTACAAGACACTCAATCGGAGTATAATCATGGTGTTATTGATGATAATGATAATATTGCATCCGATTCAGATATTGATATCGAGGAAGATTATAGAATCAAGAAAGAAAAAGAACTTCAAAATAAAAAGAAGAAAGACCTAGAACGTCAGGTCATGGAGAAACTTAAATTAGAAAGATTCCAAAATGATGAAAGAGCACGATTAGAAAGTGAAAGACTAGAAAGTGAAAGATTAGAGAAGGAAAGATTAGATAAAGAAAGATTAGAGAAAGAAAGATTAGACAAGGAAAGATTAGAGAAGGAAAGATTAGAGAAGGAAAGATTAGAGAAGGAAAGATTAGAGAAGGAAAGATTAGAGAAGGAAAGATTAGAGAAGGAAAGACTAGAGAAGGAAAGACTAGAGAAGGAAAGACTAGAGAAGGAAAGACTAGAGAAGGAAAGATTAGAGAAGGAAAGAGTAGAGAAGGAAAAACTAATAAGAAAAGAGCGCTTAGAGAAGGAAAGATTAGAAAAGGAAAGAATTAAAGCAGAGAAATTAAAAAAAATAGAAGAATTACGTAATTACCAAGATATTCTTAAACAACAACAAGAAGAACTTCTTTCCGAAGTTGATAATATAGTAAATGAAAATGAAGATGAAGATTTTAATCATGATTATGAATCTTATGGAAATGAACCAGAAAACGAAGAAAATGAGGATTATGCGGAAAATGAAGAAGAAAATTTAAAATATTATTCTATAGATCCAGAATTAAATAATATTTTATCCCAAGGAAATGAATTCATGGAAGAAGTTATAATTGACTAAATAAGATTAAAATGTATAATAAAAATAAGTATCAATTATAAATAAATTTATGTTTGGATTAAATCTAGATTCTAGTATTTTTATAATTATTATTGTATGTTATGGATTATATTTAATAATACAAAATAAATTTGGTGATGTTAATAATAATATCGTAGAAGGATTTAAACCTATACCACAAGATTCAGATCCATATGATAAAAAATTTAAACCTGTATTAAATCAGAATATTAATGATATGTGTAATCGAAAAATAAAATCTGATTGTATGCCATATCCAATTGATTATCAACCGGAAGAAAAACCTTTCGTAGAATTAAAAGAAGGTACGGATAACATCGAGGGGAGAAATTTTTTATTTGCAAAACATCATTCACAAATAGATAATGTAGGTACATTTAAAAGAAATAAAAAAGTAGATATAAGACCAGAATTAATTAATCCACAATTAGGAGTTGATCCATGGACCCAAAGTATTATTAATGTAGCCTGGAATAAAGATGACAAAAGTTATAAAAATCCAAATGAAACAACAAATGTATGGGATAAATTAACAATTGTATAATTTAAATATCAAAAAATATAAATATATGCGGTATTTTCATTTTTCATTTTTTTCTTTTTTCTTTTTAATTAATTTTTAATATCAATTTAAATATTTGTTTATTTTATTAATTTTTTTTTCTGTGAATAAGTTAAAAAATTTTTCTGTCTATTTAATATAAATACAACAATATGTTCAATCTTACAAATGATCAAATAACACAATTAATTGTGATTGTGGGTGTTGCCGTTTTACTTATTTTCTTAATTAAAACATACTATTATGACTCGGCTGTTAAAAGCACCGGTTCACCAACCCCAACACATGAAGGATTTTACGATTATGATGAATTATCTCCAGTAGAAAGTTTTGATTCCTCAGCTCATAAAAACGCTAAACAACACATGGAACCTTTCGTTGATACACAAAGTGTACCAACAATGGCTGCCGGTCGCGCTGGTCCACAAGCGTCAGACCCAATTAGTATGCTTGAAACCAACCGTTCAGTAAATGAATCTGGTGAAGTCAGCAATCTTGGTCAATACATGCCACAAGAGTGCTACCCTAAAGACATCTTAAGTTCAAAGGATCTTCTTCCAGGTGGTGCTGATAGCACCTGGGCTCAAGTTGTTCCTGCCGGTCAAGGTGCTCTTACGGATCAAAACTTCCTTACTGCCGGTCATCATCTTGGTATGAATACTGTTGGTAATTCGCTCCGTAATGCCAGCCATGATCTTCGTAGTGAAATCCCTAACCCACAAGCCCAAGTTAGCCCATGGAACCAAACCACTATTGGTCCTGATCTCATGAGACGCCCTCTTGATGGTTGCTAGGTTATAATTAAATCATTATTATCATAATTTAATACTTTTTAATACTTTTACATTAAAAAGATCATATCTAGAAATGATCTATAAAAATTATATATTTATAAAATAAATACCATGTATGTTGTAGCAATACCTTCGTACCAACGTGCAGATTTATTAAACAAAAAAACATTAAAAACTCTAGCAGATCATAAGATCCCCAAAAATAGAATATATGTTTTTGTTGCAAATAAAACAGAAGAAATTATATACAAAAAAACATTAGACCAGAGTTTATATGGTCATTTAATTGTTGGAGAAAAGGGTCTTAAAAATCAAAGAAATTTTATATCAAGATATTTCCCACAAGGACAATATATTTTAAATATGGATGATGATATAGGTGATTTTAAAATCCTAAAACATCGATCTGTATCACAAAAAATTAAATCAACACAAAGTTATAGAAAAGAGTACTATCTAGAAACACTAACTAATTTAAATGACTTTTTAAATAATTCATTCAAATTGTTAAAAAAACATAATTTATATTTGTGGGGTGTTTATCCAATTTCAAATCCATATTTTATGACACCTACAATTTCCACAGATCTAAAATTAATAGTTGGTCCTGTATGGGGATCAATAAACCGTCATGATAATGATTTAATCCTAACAATAGATGAAAAGGAAGATGTTGAAAGAACATTACAGCATTATCTTAAAGATGGTGGAGTCATTAGATTTAATAATATATGTGTTCAAACAACTTATTATAAAACACCCGGTGGAATGCAGGCTGATAAAAGAGATCGTAAACAAGATGCTTTTGAATCTGCAATTTATTTAAATAAAAAATATCCAACATTAACAACTCTATATTTAGGGAAAAAATCTGGTTATGCTGAAGTTAAATTAAAGGAAAAAATATAGGTAAATATTTTTCTTTGATAAAAGTAAATATATAAATGCTACCACAATTTAAATGGAATACTACGACTAAACTAATTTGTATACTTTTATTAATTGGTTTATCATGTTTAATGCTTAATTATGATTTGGTCGAAAAATTTGTTAGTGGAGATATTTTAAATTGTCCCGATAGATTATACTTTGATGGGAAAAAATACTATTTATTTAAAGTGTCTGATCCAATTATCGAAGGAAAAAATCCTATTATTTACAATTCATATGAAGAATATTTAAGTAATAAAAAACCAGAATGTCAAAAATTAGAGGTAGATAAACCTTTTACAAGAGAACTTGCAAATAAAAAAACTTTACCTATTTTACCTTACCAATGGCAATGTAATAGAGACTTAGCAGTTGATACGGCTAAGCAGGTTGATTGTATTAATAAATCATATAAAATATTCACTGAAGATGAATGTAATTTATTTAAAGATATGCCTGCAAAATATTATACTAATAATGCTGTTGAAAGATGTATGGTATCTAATGTTGTTAATGATCATCCAGAATTTATAGGTAATCTTAGACCAACGACTGATATAGAATTCTCAGATGAAGGTTTAATTAGAGTTGGATCAGATCTTAAAGGTGATGTTTTTAGAAATATTTCATAATTTTTAACTCCTTATTTTTTCTTTTAAGATATATAAAGTAATCAAACTAATATATAAAATGAATATTAAAACTAAGTATATATGTACATTTCTTTTACTAGTTATAGGAACATTAGTTATTTATATTTATAATAAACCAAATAAAACAATTGAAGGCTTTGAGGCAACCAATTCACCAACATCTACTGATACACCAACTAGAACAGATACACCAACCAGAACAGATGTACCAACAGGAACTGATGTACCAACATCTACTGAAACACCAACATTTACAGATACACCAACAGGAACATATACACCAACAGGAACAGATGTACCAAGCAGAACAGATGTACCAACAAGAACAGATGTACCAACAGGAACAGAAACACCAACAAGAACAGATGTACCAACAAGAACAGATGTACCAACAGGAACAGAAACACCAACATTTACAGATGTACCAACAAGAACTGATGTACCAACAAGAACTGATGTACCAACAACACAATCAAGATCTTCTCCAATTGATATTAATGGTGTTCCACGTATTACAAACTATTCACAATTACCAAATATTAATTCAGTAACAACACAAAATGCTACAAACACAGTTGGTGAAAATATTACACAAATCGGAGGTGAAGGTCCAAATAATTACTTTAAACCAAATATTTATATTAAACGTCGTCCAACACCTACTAATAATCCCAACCCTTTACCTTCATTTCATCAATATCAAACAAATGATTATATAATATCACAATATAATGTTGATTCGGAATATGGTACTGAAAGTGGTTATAATATGCCATCTAACACTACAATCAGAAGAGACCCATTAGATACTGCTTATACAAATGCTCAACTTAGTTATCGGGTTGAATTAGATAATGCAGGTTATCGTGAAAATGGTTGTATAGATTGTGATACTACTCCAACATCAAGTGGTGAAACTTTTGCTAATTTAACTGAAACAGTAAATAGATCACCTCCTAGAATTTTGGAAGAACCAGTTTATTCACCAAAAGATATTGATACATTTGTTCATTCATGTGCTATGAAAAAATACGTACCTGGATATCAAATACTCCCACCAAGAATGTGGGATGTTCCCCAACAAAGACCTCCAGTTTGTCTTGGTAATAATGAAAGATTACCATCTGCAGTTTTTGATAGAGGTACTCCATTAAATGCACTCAATTTAGATACTTCAGTCGGATCAATAATGCCTAGATTTACATATGTTGAACAACCTAGAAGTTAGAAGTTTAATTAGACCATTTTTTAATATTTTTCTTCAAGAATAATAATAATTATAAAAATGAATAATGTATTATCAAAATTATTTAATAATCAATTGGAATTAATGAATCATATTGGAAATGAAAATAATGCAAGTGTATATGATGGTGTTTATAATAATAATTCAAAAATGACAAATGTTATCATTAAAATGATACCTAGAAAAGACATTAAATACATTGATCAAATGTTAATTGAAATCGGATTTTTAAAATATTTATCAGGATTTAAAACAAGTTTACAGTATATTAATGTTTGCTATAGTATTAAATTATCATCTGAATATTTAATAATAGTTTTAGAAAAACCGAATGGACGAACTTTAAAAGATATTATTGAAAATTATAAATTTTCAAACTGGGATGAATATTATAAGTTTATTAAAGTTATTATGTTTAGATTATTATTAGCAATTAATTATATTCATAGTAAAGGAGTTGCTCATAGAGGATTAAATCCTGAAACTATTTATATTGACTATGTGGATGGTTTTGTTAATCAATTAAAAATATCTGACTTTGCAGTTTCATGTGGAAACTATGAATCTATTAATTATGAAAATCAAAGAAAAAAAACTAAAGGATCATCACAATCAAGTAAAACACAAAAAAAAACAATTTACAATCGGGTATGTGAAACTATTAATCTAGACATTAACCCTCCTGAAAATTTTAAATTATCTAAATTGATTGCTAGAATAAAACAATTATCAACTAATCAAACAAGAGAATCAATTTATTTATATCTTGCAAAAAAAGCAGACGTCTGGTCATTAGGAATACTTTTTTGGAAATTATTAAATCGTAAGTCATTAGATGAAAGTCCATTAGATTTAAAATTTCCAACTAACTATAATCAAAATCTATCATGGAAAACATTACCAATTGATATTAATAATAAAAGTGTTCTTGGTGATATCAATGGCAAAGATAATTTTGATATTATGAATGCATTTTTCAAGATTGTTGTTGATCTAATGTTAAACAAAATACCAAGTAGAGGTAAAAGTGATGAAATTCTAGAAAAATTTATTACAACAAACAAATATTATTATATTGATAAAGATAGTTGAATATTGAGATAAAATGGTATAAGATGATCTTTATTTACAATCATCTAATATGAGCCTTACAATTGATCATAGAGAAAAAGACCTTAAAACTTTATTTCCAGATGCAGAATATAAAAATATGGATCTAGGTGATATTCATATTAAATTTAAAAATAGCGATCATACATTTCTATTAATCGAAAGAAAAACTATGTCTGACTTAATTGCTTCAATTAATGATGGTAGATATCGTGAACAAAAAAAAAGATTACTAGAATCTGGTATACCTAGAGAGAGAATATTATATTTATTAGAAGGACGTGTTGATGATATTCCAGGACATATGAAAACATTGTTTGGTATGATTATTAACACAATCTATCGTGATAAAATATTAGTTTTACGTTTAGATAACCTTGAAGAGACTGCATTTTTTATTAAAAGAGTAATGAAAAAACTCCTAGAAGAAGATCCTCATTTAATGCCAAAAGAAAGTATACAACAAGATGGCGGGTCAGATAGTACTAATGATACTAATCTAGAATATTTATCAACAATTAAACTTAAAAAAAAAGATAATATGACACCGAATAATTGTTCCATTTTACAACTAGCACAAATCCCAGGAATGTCTATTCAAAATGCACAAATTATAATAAATAAATATAATTCAATGGCTAATCTAATTAATGAATATTATCAAATTCAAGAAGAAAACAGATCTAATATGTTATCAGATCTAGAAATACCTATATCTAATGGAAAAAAAAGAAAATTAGGAAAAGTTTTATCAGAAAGAGTTTATAAATATTTATTCAATTTTAATTGATTCTAGATTAAGTTCTTCAATTAGAACACCAAAATCTTTATTGTCATCACTTTTAGCATCCATACTTTGCGAATCATATTCATCAAATCCACCTTTCATTTTTTTTATTTGTTCATTTACTTGTAAATTACTTTTTTCATTATATGTGATTTCAGATTCTTCTTCAACTGTTAATCCGCTATTTAAAGCATCATCTGAAAGGCCTTTTTTAGTAAAAATAAACCATCTGTGAATATTACTATATTCTAACGCTTTAACTTTTTTCTTAAGAATATCACCATATAATTTTTGTTCTGAATAAAACTCTTCTAACATAGAACTAGGGATTTCATTAAATAATTTACTATCAACCAATTCAATACCATATTCATTTAATATTTTTGTTAAATATTCAAAATTAACTAAAGATTCATGACTTGTGTTATTTATAGATTCTACATCAATATCAACAAACATACCTAATGAACTTTCATCGTTATCAAAAGTAGTTTGCGAATATGCTTTCTTTATTTTCCAAATTAATTTTGTTTTTTCAGCGTCTTGATATTGTTCTAATACATCAGTTCTTTGATTATTAAATTTATTAAATATTGTTTTACCATCAAGACATGTTCCAACAAAATATCCATTTGTCTTTAAATTTTGATGAACATTATTAAGAAAACCAGTTAATTTATCATAATTTTCAAAAAAATAATGTATCGCAAAATGGGTTGAAACTATATCAAATTTTTGTAATGCTTTACTATTCATTTTACCTAGTTTAGTATAATCACTAAGATCAACATTACCATAAAGAACATTAAGATAGTATTTATTTAAATCATCAAATGCGGCTTCACCTGTATGAATTGCTTTAGAACAATCACCCCATATTGCCATAACATTATTATTAAATTTTTTAAAAGACAAATCTTTTTCATCTTTGTAATTTTTTGATTTAATGGCTCTTACTGCTGCACCATTTTCAAAATTATTAATATTATCATTTGAATAATCAATACCTAAAACAAATCCAGCATTAACATTAAACCATTTATAATAATCACCGAATTTACCACATGCTAGATCTAATATTCTAGGGCGCTTAAAGTCTTTTGCTAAATGATCATATAAGCGACCTTTTACAAAGTTATGGAATTTATTCATTTCTTTGATATATAATTCTTCTCTTTCAATATTTGATTGATAATAAGCATCAGTTTTAGTTATCGGTGATTCTCCAATGATCATATTTGTTGTAATTGGAAGATGAATTGATCTCCAAATATTAAGAGCAGTATGGTATCCATTAGCACGTTTACCAATTCTACCTCTAATAGGTTTCCAACGATGTTGTGGGTTTGGTTCATCTAAATCATATGAAAATTCAATTACATCACCGTTTTGTACAACAATACCATCAAGAGTTACCATATTTGAATTATTATCTATAGGAACCCATGCAATATGAGTTTCATCAACTAGATTATTATTAAAACCTATATGACCAATATATGGATAATTGGGTTTAAATGGCATAAATCCATCAAAATCACGTAAACCTTCATTTAGAGTCCGTTGAGCATTATATCTATCATGGAAATCAGATTGATATGAAGATTTAATAATTACTTGACGATATAAGATACCATTATAATATTGATCATTATTTTCAATTTTACCATTTGGATGAAATACTTCAATTTCAAAATCAATCGAATTGAGTGTTGGGGGTTTCCATTTATATGTTCTTCCCCAACTACTAGAATCGGCAAAATTTTTAATTTGTTGTCCATGATAATCTTGACCAACATATAAATCACTTGGTATAAAAATTAAACCATCTACATTATAACTAAATTGATGACCTACTTCTAATTTACCTCCTTGACTCACACTTACTTGATTAAGAATTTTTTTACAAGCATCGAAAATAAGTGTATCATAGTCTGATCCATTTAAATCATCTTTTTTCATTATATTATCGCCACGATAATATATTTTACGACCAAAAAGAATTTGAAATTTAACTTCAACATTACCTGAAGGATTATTAATATTAGTTTTTATATATTCAGTCACTTGTTTAATAACTTCATAACGAGGATCAAACACTTCTTTCCATGTTGGTGCACCCTTGAAAAAATATGCATCAAAAATCATCATTAGATTTTGATCTTCTAAATATTCGCCATCAAGTAATGTGTTAGAAATATCAGGCATTTTAATACCAATTTTTCTAACTAAATTGTCTCGATTAATAAAATAAAATTCTCCAGTATGATCAATAAAAAGAAGATTTCTTTCACCATCTGCTTTTTCAGTTACAAGAAAATTTTTACGAAGAGTATGATTTGATGAATCAAGATATTGGCGATTTGTTAATCTTTGTAAATTATTTAATTCAACAGTTTTAGGAAGTGATGCTTTAAAAATGTTTTTACCTTTTACACCAGTTAAATTCATAAAACTATTACGAACTTTTCCTACATCAGATCTACCAATAACAAAATAACTTTTTTGAATGGCTTGCATGTGGATACCAACTAATTCTACAAATTTAATTAAAACATCTTCATCAGTTAAAGTTTTTTGTCCTTTTTGATTACCTAAATATTCAACTTCAATTTCGTAGAAAGGTTTTGCTTCTAATGTACCGGATTTTTGAAAAGATTGAACAAATAATGGTTGACCAGCAACTTTTACCATATAACTTGGTTTATTTTTGATTCTAGTCCACCAGTCTTTAAAAGTCATCCCATCATCAGTTTTTATAATACGATCTTCAATACCTTCTTTAATAGCCTCTGCGACAGTAATATCTTTGTCATTGCTTTTTGCTTCTTTAACAATTGATAAATCGTTTCTAAAAAGACCATCAAGAGTTTCAAATGTGAAAGTTTTTTTATATCTAAAAAATTTAGGTGTTTCCATCCAATGTTCTAATAGATCTTTAACTAAAGTATGTGATTCATCAATTATTTTTTCTTCTTTAAGATTGAATCGTAGATAGTAATCTTCAATATCAACCTTGGCAATTTTACCATTATCATCATACACAGATTCTTTAATATTGTATTTAACATTACTACCTAAATCTTTTAATCGTCCATGTGCACAAAAATATTTGATTGTTTCTTTTCCAAATATTGATACACGTAAACTTTTATATTTTGAATCATTTCTAAAATTAATATTTAAAATCTCTTTTGAGGGGTACATTTTAAACTCTCTTTGATTTTTAATTCTTTTTAAACAGGCTAAAAAATCATCGTATTTAATGATCTTTTGTATTCCTTGATAATATACTAACGCTTCCAATTCTAGATTCTTATTTTGATGTGACTTGTTAATAAGTTCTAATAAGCGTTGTTTTTCATTATTTTGTTTATTGAACTTCATTGTGAATACTTTTACTTAATATTATATTATATTATTTTTATCAAGTTATAAAAAGAAAAATATTAAAGCAAAATTTTTATATTTTATATTTAATTTGAATTACCAAGCGATGCTACTTTTACCAAAATATCATCATATAATTCTTGTTTTAGTTTTTTAATAATTCTGAATTTTTTACCATCACTTGATGTCTTAGTGATTTCGGTAGGTAATTGAAGTTTATCTGCAATATCTTGTAAATCTTTCAATTGATATTTACTAATTGGATAAAACTGTTCAACAACCACTGTTTTAATTTGAATATGATCACTAATTGTAATCATATCTTCACGTTTAGGAACTTTACTTTTTCCTTTTGATGTCAAAGAAGTCTTTTCATCATTCTGATTGATTACAATTTCACATACATTTATTTTAGTTGGATACATTATATTAAAGACTCCTTCAAGTTTTTTAATTTCATCAACTGTAAAATATGAAATCTTATTAGATAGGATTGGTAAATAAGTATTGTTATCAATAATCATTACAATCGTATTTTTTTGAGGATCCCAATCAGTTGTAAAATGCCCTTTCAATTCTTTCAAATTAATGATAAGAATATTTACTTTATAATAATATCCAATCAAAAACTGATATTCTTTCGATTTATCACTATCCACATGTTCCGGAAAATCATTTGAATAAATTGGTGTTAAATAATCATAACCCATCGATTCTTTAGAAAGACCACGTAGAATGTCATACTTTTGGATACTAAAAGTTGTGCGAATTTGATCTGCATATTCCTTCTTCTTTTTACGATGTTGAAGCCAATAATTAGGATCAGCACCCAATAAAACAGCAGCCAAATAAGAATCTGGACCTTTCATACCATAATAGTAAATTTCAGATCGACGTACAGGATCAATAAATTCCAAAAATTCATGAGGTAATTCATTTGTTTGATGTTCCTTATAATTTAGGAAAGTATATTGTAAACCAGGCTTATCACTTGTATTTTCAATATTACTTTTCTCATCTTCAACCTCTTCTTTATCTTTTGATTTATTATTTTGAAATTTAATTGGTTCTAGATTGGGATCAACCCAACCATTTTCTTTAATTTTATCTTCAACCAATTGTAAATAATTTTTAGAAAAATCTGCAGATTGTTCAAATAAAGGGTTATAATTTTCTAATTTGAAGACAGTTTCACCTTCAAATTTAGATAAAGATTTACAAATTTCATAACAACTTAACATTGTAAAGTTTAAAAAGTTTTAAAATTAATTTTGTGTTAATTAAACTATATTAAATGGCATAATCTTAAATCGCTTTCAATTTTTTTCATTAATTAAAAAAATTTTATTAAATCCTTTATTATCACCTGGTTGACAATTCATTATTTCTCTAATTGCATATCTATGATCAAGATCTTTTTGTAACTGAGACTTATTATAAATACAAAATTCAATAAATTGTGTTACTTGTTTTAATGTATCTGGTTTTAATTTATTTAATGCTACAAAAACTCCGTTATCATTGCAAGTATAATCATCACCATTTTTATCTATTATTTTAAAAATTTCAATATGTTCTGCTTTTTGAAGTTGTTTTGATTGTTCAATAATAAATTGATATTCTTGATTATGTTCAAAATTATTTATAACTTGATTGTAATCAAATTTAAATGTAGGACTAGAAGATTTTGGACTGTCATCCCTAGATGTTGAGAAAAACGCATCCAAATTGTTTATTTTATTATCTTTTTCTTCAGATGTCATGGTATATATCTATACTTTAATAAAATAAATCCATAATTCTTTCGCGATTGATAGAAATAAAAAAATTGATTTTTAATTTTTATTTTTATTTTTTATTAAATTGTATAACATGCAAGAAAATCAACAATTACAAATACAAATACAAATTTGTGAACATCTCTCTAATTTAATTAATCATTTAGATCAAAAAATAAATTATATTAATTCTAGTATCACTATACTAGATCAAAAAATGAATCAGATTATTACTAAGATGGAAGGATCTAATCTAGAATATGAATTTGATACTAATACAAAACGCAAATTATCTCAGGCTAGAAAAGAAAAAGAATTTAATCGTATTCTAGAAAGAGAAAAAAAACTATGGGAGAATGAATATGCCGAACAAGATAGACTTATTGATTTAGAACGTCAAAAATGGGAAAAAGAATATCAAGAAATGAAATTACATAAAGATGATGATCACTCATTTTCATATTTATCATAAAAACACTTTTAAAAAAAAGTGTCAGCAAAAAACAAAAAATAAAAAATGATTTTTACAATTTTATATAAAACTTTTTTTTAAGATTTTTTTGATAAAATTTTTTCAGTCTAAAGAGGTAAAAAAGTGTATTTTTGATAACACTTTTTAAAAAAAAGTGTTTAGAAGCCAATTTTATCATGCAATTGTTTAGAACCAACTGAACTGACATTAATTGCACGATTCATTACAGCAGGTAATTTTGTTAAATCATTACGATATCCAATTGTTTGTTGAATATTTGGTACAATTATTTTTATACATTCTTTTAAAACTTCTTCATTTAATTCAATGACTTGTTCCTTTATTTGACATGGTAAATTTTTACCATATTGTAAATATATTGATCTCATAATGATTTGTAAATTCATATCAGATTGACGACTTATAACATAACCAGTTTGGTTATATATTCTTTTGAGTAACTCCTGTTGAATTAAGTCAGCATTTTCTCTAGAAAAATAAGATTCTGTTAATGATGTTTCAACATGAATTCTTTTTATACTATCACTGAAACATTTTTGTGGTTCTAGCGATCCTTGATATGTTTCATATGGTGAGAAATTAACATTTGAATACATTGTTACTCTTCCATTTTGGTAATTGGGATTATTATTTAAATTATTTGCAAAATCACTATAGTTCATTCCAGACATGATTGTTATCTTAGAATGTATAAAGAAAAAAAAACAATTATTATTTAACTTATCATTTAAAAACATAAAATATAAAACATAAAATATATCATTCTAGGTTGATTAAACTTCAACAATAAGTATTTTCTCATATATTTTTTTCTCTTATTTCACTAAAATGGAAAACAAATATTGGGTTATTTTTGGAGTATTATTGATTGGATTAATATGGTCTATTAGTAAAAAAAATAATACCTATTTAGAAGGATTTGAAGATATTGATGAACAAGAAGCACAAACTGAAAAAAAACAAGTTAGTTTAACAAAATTATTAGGTTTACTTTTAGATAATCAAGGTTTTGCCAACCAAATTATAATTGATCATAAATTAATATCTATTAGAGATCTTGTTGAAAAAAATCGTAAAAAGATAAGTATTAATTTAAAACCTATTCTAGATAACACACAATATAGAATAGTTAATAGATATCTCTTATTAAATGATATTTATTTTACAAACGGAAAAACACAAATTGAGCAGGATGAGACTAATATTATTACTTTTTCTAGACAACTTGAATTTGTTAAACCAAAAGAACTGTATAAAAACACAACTGATGAAGATGTACAATTAAATTCATTTCGCCAATATTATCATATTAATAAAAATACATATCTAGATTACCAATGGATTTCTGATAAAGTTAAAAATTATCAAAATAACTATGGCTTACAAATGGTTTCGACATCAATTAACAATATGAAAGAAATATTTGGTACAAATTATTGGGAAGGTTCAAAACCTCTTAGTAAAGCAAATTTAAGAGACCTTCCAAAATATACATTATTATATAATAATACATTTAATGATTTACTATACAAAACTGAAGATGATTTATGGTATGTAATTCCATTTCAAGTCAAAGATAATGTTAACTTGCTTTTAAGAATTATATTCGATCCTATTAAGAACTGGAATTTTTGGATTAATTTAAACAATCAACAAGCATCATATAAAAGTAATGAACTAGAAAGTGATGAATATTTTTTAATAAGAACATCTAGTACATATGATTTATCAAGATTATATCGTAAAATAGATGAAATGAGTCAAAATAATTATTTTTCAGTCAATGATATATATGATAAAATTATTAATTTACCTCCTGATCTAGAACCAGTATATACTCAAATTGAAAGAATGAAATTATTTAAATCATGGATTGAAAGTATTTCTAGTAATCCAGATGAACAAAAACTATTGATAGAAAATATTATTATTGATATGAATCAAAGGGTTATTAATATATTTGATGATATATGTTCATATTTAATATTTTATCAACAACAAGATTTTTCAGAACTTTATTTGGATAAATATATCAGACCAAATGCACCTATTAATAATTGGTGGTCTGGAAAAGACTTTGAATCAGTTTTAATTAATGGATCCAAATTAGGTCAATGTGTTTTACCTGCTAAATTTGGCATTCGAAAAATACAAGAAGCCCCTCCTATTTATAAATTTATTTATAACATGAATTTGTATCATACATTTTGGCAACCAATGGAAATTTATATCAATGATCTAGAAAAATATTTAATGAATAAATTTAAAACCAATGAAATCACTACATTAGCACCTATTGCCAGATTCTGTATATTTAATAATAATTCATTAAGAGAATATTTATCAAAATATGCTGCTTGTAATTCCGATTCATGCAATTCCAATTTAAGTTCAATGAAAGAACCAGAAAGATGTGCTGCATTAAAACTTAAATATCAAGAATTAATGAATGATCGAATGAAACTTCAATGTTTTTATAGAAGTAAGTCTGATCTTGGTTCTAGTGTAACAAATAAAATAGACAAAGATTTGATTAATGATAAAAACATTTCAGAAGAAGTTAAAATCAACCAAATGTTTGGTTTCAGTAATTTAATATTATTAAACATTATTGAATATTCATTAAAATTACACCAATGTCAAACTGAAAGAATTGAAATTAAAGATTGTCAAAGTCTGATGGATAAAATCGATACCACTGATCAGCAAGACGATCTTAAACTAGGTGTTGTTGCAGTTGACCGTCAATCAGATTTATATTCTTCATATGATAAACAGTTTGATGATTATAATAAAATATTACATTCACAAGAAATTAAAAAACTAGATCCATTGAATACAATGGCTAATTTAGAAGAAATACAAAATAAAAAACCAGTTGATATTCTATCTAAATCGGCAGATGACTTTTATTCAATTATTAATGATATCACTAATCTAGGATCATATAATGAAAAAGGTTATAATGTTGAAGAATTTGATAATCAAATAAAAGAAAATATGGATCTTAATGAAAATTCATATCTAGAATATCAAGCCAGATTAGAGAAACAAATTAGAGGTATTACATCAAAACAAAATATGGATATGTTAGTCATGATTAAAAACTATATGTATAATATGTTTGATATTTTAACTAAAGATGGTAGAATTATGACATCTGGAATGTTATTTATAATAATTGCATTTGGAATATATTTTATAGATATATCATCCTAGAATGACTATTTTTTATTTTTATTTTTATATTTCTTTTTATCTTTCTTATGACTAATTTTTGATTTAGTTACAGATCTAGATTTTTTTTGTGATTTATAACCTCCTATCAGAGTCTTTGTACTATTTTTACTAAATAAAGAAGAGTAACATTCGGATTTTACACTTTTAATATCACATTTATTTAATTGTTTTGATATAACTTCATGTATAGTTTTATCATACCAATATTTTGTTACTTCTTCATCTGATGAATATAATAAATCATTTGGAAAATATCTTTTTAAATAGTCAATATCTATTTTTGACTGAGAATTCATTCCACCTCCTTTCATCAATGAACGACTGCTTCCTAGAAATTCATATGCTGTAAGGGGAATTTGTTGAATTAAAAAAGTAAATTGACTTTTTAACTCAGTATCCGCATTTATATTTGTTTGTATTTTTGATATTATTCGTGATGTTATTCTAGTTATTTCATATATATCTTTGTCTATACTAGGAGTTTTATTTATTTTTACATGAATATCATTCAAAGTTCTATAGAATACTGTCACAATATTATCTCTTTCATTCTTAGATTCCTCGGGTGTATTTAATAATAAAAGCATTCTTGCTATAATTTTTGCACTTTTTACATATTTGGTACTTGATTTTTTATTATTAATTAATAATAATAATAATACATACATATGCATAATATTAAATACAGCAAATTCTTTTTTTGGATACATTGAATCCGGTGAAGATTTTAATAATCCATCTAAATTAGAAGCATCTTCTCCTAAACTTTTTTGATATTCAACATATAGATCAATTGTTGAATTGTTATTTGAAATCAATAGATCTAATGCATTAGATTCATATAGAATTTTATCTGTTGGATCCCATATTACGTTTTCAATCTTTAATTTTGTTTTTAAAGTCTCTTCTGTAATATCTTCCAGAAAATATTGAACATGATTTTCAATATATTTAATACCATGTTCAACAACTAAATTATCAATTGAATTTAAAATTGTAGGTGTTTGTCGTTGTTCATTTACAATAATTTGAAAATCAATATCATTTGTTTTTAAAAATTCATAGTTTAGTACAGTATGATTAAATTCATATTGATACAAAGAATATCCACCGATTATAAAATATGTACATCTAGGTGCAATTGCTAATAAAGGCTCTCTCATTACCCTCATTTTACTATTTAAAGATTCTACAATTGGTTCTAATTCATGTCTATATTCTAATGTAGGAGGTTCATTATTACCATTATTTCCACTTGCCATTTATATTTTACTAATAAATGATAAAAAATATATAAAAAATGTGTAAAGATTATAAATAAAAGAATGTATCAACAACAAATTCAGAAACTTAGAAATAGTATTCAAACGCAACCTCAAAAACAACAACAACAACAACAAAATTCTAAAAATCAATATTATCATAATCATCAAGATATTGAACGTGCTAGAATGTTATACTCTCAACATTACATTGATAATAATTACAATCGTCATGATGTTGATTTAAGTGATGATGATGAGTCAGATGATCAAGATTCGGATGACAATGATGATATTAAAGAAAAAGCCAAACTCAAACAAACTGTGGGATATCAGTACATTCCACACTTTATTTCTATTTCTAGTATGGATAGAGATTGGCTTAGTAATGATCCGAATACTTCACAATATAATTTTCAATTAAAGTTTTCACCATCTAGTAATACACTATCAAATAAACCATTATATTATAATAACCCTACAATCCCGGCAACATTTAATCAAGCATCCAATGGATTAAGAGGTGATCAAAATATTGCTGGATGGATAAGTAGTGACGGTACATCATATCCAGCATATAGAACTGATTTACCTCTTGGTGAAATAGTTGATTATGAAAAAATTGTAGAACAAGGTCAGAAAGGACTTGCATTAAATAATTCTTTTAAAAATATTTCATCAATTGATTTATTAGGTGCATTGATACCATCGGTACAAAGACAAATTGAATATGATCCGACATTAAGAGATAATACAGTTGAAGAATCATATTATATGATGGAAATTGATGAAATTAAAGATGTTATAAATGGAACCTCAAGAGATTTAAATAATACTTTTGCTGTATTGACACCACTGCTTAGAATTTATGATATTCAAAATGGATCTTCAAAAGCGATTGAATATAAAGTTGCTGGATACTGGGGTAAGAAATATACACCCACCCCATTAAGTTCTTTAACTAATTTATCAGTAAAACTTAAAAAACCATCTGGTGATATTCTTAGAAATATGAATGATACATTAGATGTTAAATATATATTTGATTATCAACAAGATATATCTGATACTAGAACAGAAGTTTTAGTTTTAGAAACAACTGAATACTTTTCTGATACTGAATATAAAAATACAGATACTATTATTATTAAAAATTATCGTCATTATGCTTCAGATACACAATATTGTCAATTATTTAATGAATATATAAATCGAACAAAAGGTCATAAAATATTAAAAACATCAAATGATAATCCCACAAAATTTTTAAAAAATAGAATTCATATTGCTAGACCGGCCTTTCTAGATAAACAAACTGGTGGATTAACTGAAGAAGGATGGTTTACAGTCTTCAAAGAAAATGTACTTGATGACATAAATACAATTGGTAATATTACAACTTACGACACTGGTAGATTAATAAATATTGATCTACAAAATATATACTTCTTACAAATAACAACTAAAGAACACATTATGAATCTAGAATCAGAACGTGTATAAAAAATAATAAAAAATTTATTTTAATTTTTGATTTTTAATTTTTGATCACACTTTTTTCTAAAAAGTGTTTTTGATAAAACTTTTTTCTAAAAAGTTTGAAAAAGTTTGAAAAAGTTTATTTGGATGTTTTAGATTTAACATCATCTGTTTTAGTTTTCTTCTTCTTTACAACAACTGGTGCTGCTTCAGTTTCCTCTTCAGGAATATCATCAATCTCAGGAACCTCATCAGCATCCTTCTTTGAAGTTTTCTTTGGTGCTGATTGAGTCTTTGATTTTGGTGTTTTGGGTTTTGCTTCAGTAATATCCTTACCCCATGCAAGTTCTTTAGCAAGTTCAGCCTCAAAATCTTTCATGTCTTTGGCATATTGAGCCTCGAATTCTACAAGGTCTTCTTCCCATAGATCTTGAGCCGATTTACCTTTCAGAGTTTTGTATTTAGTCATCAGTTCTTCCATTTCAGCAAGAAGTTCATCAACTCGTTCTTTAGTCAGAGCATAAATTTTCATACCAAGAAGATAGTCATAATCTGCACGATCAGAATCTTCTTCACTGATATTCTCAATTTTAACAAGATGTTTATCCAACATCTTAGGATAATTGAGTTTTTCAAGTTGAACAGAAATTTGAGCCTTGCTGTAACTCTTTTTCTTTTCAGGTTCAAAGATGACAATACGCCCTTCGATTACATCTTTAACAAACTTTGCCTTGGTATTTACCAAATCGGCTTCTTCTTTATAATCTTTAAGAAGCATCTTATGACGTTTATCATAAAATTCGAGACGAAGTTTGTAAAAGTCCCGAAGAATGTCATCGATCAATGTATACACAACAAGTGCACCATTACGATCATGAAGAACCATCTTACCAGGAAACGATAAAGTTGTACCTAGTTTAAGATTCTTCTCAAATGTGGTAAGACCATCTTTGTCAGGAGTTGTTGAATCAACAAGACATTGACATAATGTATCTTTTTCAAAGTAAATTGTAAAATCGACTTTGTTACCACCAGAGTTATTACGAAAATCCTTAATCTTATAAGGATTTGTTGAA
>Ga0164293_10000328_pt1 | contig 36230 bp, 30 predicted proteins | sample GEODES118metaG_FD_111487 | JGI IMG/M metagenome (GOLD analysis project Ga0164293, IMG submission 111487) | Eutrophic lake water microbial communities from Lake Mendota, Wisconsin, USA - GEODES118 metaG | ecosystem: Environmental > Aquatic > Freshwater > Lake | place: USA: Lake Mendota...
GGCACAGGGAAGAAAGTCACCAGTTGCCGCACAGACGGTGACGGCGGCCGCACCGCGGTCGTAGCGTGGAACCACGATGACCGAATTCATGAGCCAGACCGACGCGTTCACCTGGGCGATGGAGTCCGATCCGCGGCTTCGGTCCACCGTGGTGACGGTCATCATGCTGGACCGCTCACCGGACTGGGGTGTGGTGCGCGAACGCTTCGAAGCCCTGTCGCAGAACCTTCCCATCTGGCGGCAGCGGGTGGTGGAATCCCCGCCGCCGGCGCCGCCGCGGTGGGAGGACGCCCCCGATTTCGACATCGACTTCCACCTGCGTCGGGTCTCGGCGCCGGAACCCCGCAACCTCGACGGTGTGCTGGAGATGGCCCGGGTGGCTGCGATGGCCGACTTCGACCGGGCCCGCCCGCTGTGGACCGCGACCTTGATCGACGGCCTCGACGACGGCGGCGCGGCGGTGCTCTGCAAGTTCCACCATGCGCTGACCGACGGAGTCGGTGGGGTGCAGATCGCCATGCACCTGTTCGACCTGACCGAGGATCCGCGTTCGGTCGATTCGGTCCGGGCCAAGTCCGACCACCCCGAGGTGCATGAGCACGGCCTGCTCAGCGGGTATCTGGATGTCCTGAGTTACGACCTGGGCCTGGTACGACAGGCGGTCACCGGCACGGTCCGGGCCGCACCGAAGGCCCTCTTCGACGTCATACGCCATCCTTTGCAGACCGCGGCCTCAGCCGGTGAGATGACCGCCTCGGTCTATCGCACCATGCGCCCGGTCCGTGAGACCGGATCGCCGTTGATGAAGGAACGCACCCTGGAACGACGCCTGGGGGTGCATGAAGTGCCGTTGGCCAAGCTCAAGGAAGCCGGGCACCGCGGCGGCGGTGCACTCAACGACGCGTTCGTCGCCGGCATCGCGGGAGGTCTTCGTCGCTATCACGAAAGGCACGGCGTCACCATCGGCGACCTGCACCTGACCATGCCCATCAGCGTCCGCACCGAGGGTGACGCCGAGGGCGGCAATCACATCACGCTGGCGCGTTTCGACGTTCCGGCCGGCGTGCCCGACCCCGCCGCGCGGATCAGCGAGACCCGGGAGCGCACCACCCAGGTGCGCAACGAGCGATCGACGCCGTACATCCAGATCATCGCCGGCGCCATGAACCTGATGCCGCGCTCCTACATCGGCTCGGTGCTGCGCAAGGTCGACTTCCTGGCCAGTGATGTGCCCGGGGTGCCGGTGCCGGTATACCTGGCCGGTGCGAAGGTGCAGGTGCAGTACGCCTTTGGCCCGACGATCGGTTCCGCGGTCAACGTCACATTGCTGACCTATGTGGACACCTGCGCGCTCGGCATCGACGTCGACACCGGCGCCATCCCGGACTTCGAGGCGTTCTACGCCTGCCTGGTGGAGGGATTCGACGAGGTGCTGGCCCTGGCCGAGTGACCCGTTTCATCCGCAACCCGGCAAACTGCGTTAGGTGCCTGTGGGCGCAGCGGGTAGCGTTTGCCAGCAAAGTTCGCTGACCGGGGAGGAAACCATGCTCAGCCGTGCGATTCAAGGTCGTCTGGCCTGCCCGGTGGCGGTGATTGTGGCTGCCGGACTGGTGATCGTTCCGATCAACTCCGGTTCAGCGGCCAACTCGCCCCGGTTCGTCGAGTTTTCAGCGGTGCGGTTGCAAGCTGAGGCCACAACCCTGATCGCCGGCGTTGTCGACAGCACGCCAGCGAAGACCGCCGCCGCGCTACCCGGAGCCGCTGCAGCCGCGTCAGCGACGGCGGCCGCGACGTCGGAACCCTGCTACTACGAGTGCACGAGCTTCACCAAGTTCCTCTTCAGCCTTTCTCCGGAAATCCGCAACATTCTTCTTCCCCCACTGATGTATCTCGCCATTGTGATCGGGGCGGTTATGGCACCGTTTGTTCTGCTCACCAGCCTGGTCTTCGATTGGCCATATGAGTTGGGGCCCGCCGCGGCGACCAGACCGGGCGGCCCAGCTGGTCCCGCCGAGGCCGAAGAGCCCGACGGCAACGCAGCCGCCGCCATGCAGGCCGATCCGGTTGCGCCGGCGGCTGTTCCGGGTGTGCCCGCCGCCGATGAGGCCGCCGAGGGCGGGCCGGTGATCCGGGGTCGCGTAGCGGAACCGACAGCGGCGGATGCACCCGCGGAGGTCGCCGTACCGGCGCCCGACGCTCCGCCGTCGGCAGAACCGCAGACCGCAGAACCGCAGACCGCCGAACCGCAGACCGCAGAGCCAGCGCCGATCGAACCTGAGGTCAGCGAGCAGAACGCCGAAGCCACGGTGGTGACCGAACCCCGGCCCGACGGCGCGGAAGCCGTCGCCACGGACCTCACCGAGATGACCCAACCCCGGATCGCGCCGGACGCCCCCGAGGCCGCGGAGATCGAGGCGACCGATGCGACCGCGGTGGCCGATGAGCAGCCCACCGAGGCAGCTAGAAACTCCGCCACCGAGGCGCCCGCTGCTGCGGGCTCGATCAGGGCCGCTAAGCGCTCAGCTCGATAACCTCGGCGTCGGTGACGCCGCCGTACCGCCCGGGTGTGCACGTCAGCACGATCACCTGACCGCGGTCACCGACGGTGTTGAACACCGCGCTCATCTTGTCCAGGCGGTCGGGATCGCTGAAACCCAGCGCGTCGTCGATGATCACCGGCACGGTGTCCTCCTTGGCGACCAGCGCCGCACCGGCCAACCGGGCCAAAATGCCCAACTGTTCCCGGGCGCCGCCGGACAGCGAGTCATACGGCACGGTGCACCCGTCCAGCGTGCGGGTCTGGATGGTCAACTCGGTGTCGACGTCCACCTCGAAGCTGGAGCCGAAGACCTCCCGACCCAGCCGCTCCAACTCGGCACGGTAGGGCTGGACATAACGCTGCCGGGTGTTGTCCCGGTGCCGGATCATCGTCGTACGTAACAGTTGCGCGGACTGCGCCCGCTCCTGGATTCGGACATACTCGGCGCGCGCCCGTTCCAGTTCGGCCTGCGCCTCATCCAGCTGACCCTGCCGGCCCTCGCCGCCGATGACGCCCAATTCGGCTGCCAGCCTGTGCAACTCCAGTTTGGTGGCGTCGCGCTGACCGGTAATGGTCTCGACCACCCCCAAGGCGGCCGCGAGTTCGGCGTCCACGGCGGCCGGGTCGGCGGCGGCGTAGCGTTCAGCGAGAGCGGCCGCGTCCGCGTCCGCCGTGCGCTGCGCTTCGGCATCGGTGGTCGCCTGGGCAGCGACGGCTTCGTCGGAAACGGCGGCGCGCAGCATCGCCAATTGATCACGCACCGAGACGAATTCGGTGTCGGCGGCCTTCAGCCTTTCGCGCGCCACCGTTGTCCCGGTGGATTTCGCGCCGAGGACGGCGGTGGCCGCGGTGGCGGCTTTCTGGAGATCGGCGGCTTCGATGCGGGCCTTGGTAAACGCCTCACCGGCCGCCGTGAGTTCCATGGCGGCCGCTTCCGGGTCGATCTGCTCACCAGCGGCCGCGGCGACACGAAGCTCTGCCAGTTGGGCGCGCAACGCCGCGCTGGCCTCGTCGGCGAGCAAGCCTTCCAGCTTCGCGGCATGCGTACCGCGGCTGTCCGAGAGCGCACGCCGCTTGGCGTCCAGTGCTCGAACTGCCTCAACATCGCCGACTCCAGCGAGGGTGAGTTCGGAATCCAGAAGCTGTTGTGCCGCATCCAGATCCATCTGCAACTTGACTGCGCTCGCACCCGGGTCGATGCGCACGCTCAACACACCGGGCACATCCACGATCACTGCGGCTGAGGCAGGCTGGGTCCAGGTCTGTCCACCGGCCAGGGTGCGCGGTTGCCCGTCGACGGTGATGTCAAGATCCGTGGGTGCGGTGAACTCCACCTTCGCAGCGTCGGCCTGCAACTGCGCCTCGGCGCGCTGCACCGCGGACCACTGCCGCTCGATACCGGCCAGCGCCGTCTCGGTGAGGGTGATGGCACCCAGTTCACCGCTGATCCGGGCGAGCTCCTTCTCGATCTCATCGATGTTCGCGACCCGGGCCGCCAGTTTGTCGGCGGCCTCACGGGCGACGCAGGCCTGCGCTGCCGCCTTGGCGGCATCGAATCTCTCCTGCGCGGCAACCAGAGCGGCCGCGGATTCCCCGGCGGCCGAATTCGCAGCCGTTGCCGTCTCCGTCGCCAGGGCCTCCTGGTGGTCGGCCTCGGCAAGCGCGGTCTGCAACGCGACCAGCGTTTCACCGCGGCGCCGACCGTCATCGACCAACTGTTGACGCTGGCCGTAGGCCGCCGTCGAGTTCGAGCTGGTGGCGGCCGCGGCGGTCGCCACGAGTCGGGCCTGACGCAGCTGCTCGCGCAGTTCGGCGAGCGACTGGTGCGCCTTGCGCGCCTCGACAAGCCGCCCAGCCGCCGGGATGAGCGACTCCTCGAGGGCCCGCAGCGCTACGGTCAGCGACTCGTGGCGGGCCACCCGTTCGTCGGCCTCCGTGACGGCGAGCAGCCAGCGGTCGACCTCAGCCTCGGCGACCTTCACCCGTTCGATGGTGGCCTTCCACGCACCGGTGGGTCGGCCAGTGCCGGTGAAGTACTTGAGAAACTCGGCATCGACGCGGTCGATGAGCAGCGACTCGTCTCCCGACGGCGCGGCATCGGTTTCCCCGGCGGCGGTGTCCAGGGCACGAGACAGCGCATCGCAGCCGGACAGGTTCACCGCATTGGTCGATGCCGATTGCAGCACGCGCTGGGCTTCCCACAGCTTGGTATCCAGAGTCTCGGCCAGCATGGCCTCAACCCGCTCGTGGGCGTCGTCAGCGGACAGCTGCTCGCGCTTGGGCTCGATGATCTCCAGCTCGGTCTTGGCCTTCTTGTGGAAGCGCTTTCGGTAGACGAACCGGTAAGGGCCGGTGCTCATTTCAGCCTCGACCTCGGCTCCGACATCGGCGTGGGCAGGCTTGACCGCCTTGACGTCGCGGTGCGACGACCGGTCCCGGTAGGTGAGCAGCAGATCGAGAGCCTCAAGCATGGAGGACTTACCGATCTCGTTGGGCCCGCAAACCACCACCACGCCCTGGTCGGGGAAGGCGATCTCGCGGTTGCCCACACCCCGGAAGTTAGTCAGGCGCAAACGGTGCAGGATCACGCTGCGCTCCCCTGCTTGAGCCGGAGCAGAAGGGCGAGGGCGCCGCGCGCCGCACCGGCGTCAGACCCCTCGGAGCGGGCGGTCTCGACCAGTTCGGCGACCGCGTCGGCGGCGAACCCGCCGATACCCAGATCGTCGAATTCGTCGTCGGCGGGCATCACCGCGATGTCGGTGTTGCGCTCCCAGATACTGAGGGCGGCAAACCGCCGGGAGTGCCGGTCAATGCAGGTGTCCAGCGCCGCCCGGTCGGTGACGGTGAGCGTGCCGATCAGTCCGAGCTTGACCACCGTGCGGTCCTTATCGGGAAGTTCGTCGAGGTTGAGGTTCAGGTCGGCGATGTCGCGGCTGTTGTTGACCTCGCGACGCAGGGTCAGGAACCGCCAGGTACCCACGGTGCGCGACTCGACGGTCACCGGATGCGCCGGGCTGTCGAGGTCGACGTCGACCACCAGCACGTGGCCGGAGTCGGCCTCCTTGTGGTCATAGTTGGTGACCTCCGGCGATCCGGAGTACCAGACCCGGCCACCCGCGCCGACCTCGGTGCGAGAGTGCTTGTCCCCCAATGCCACATAGTGCACCGCCGAGCGCTCGATGGCGGCGGTGAGGCCGGTCATCGCGATCTGTGCCGGGTTGTCGCGGTCGGGGTCCAGTGCGTCGACGGCTCCGTGGGCCAGCACGATCCGGGCTGTCCCGTCCGCCGGCAGGCCCTCGAGAACCTCGGCGGTCAGGTCGGTGGTGGGCTTCTTGGACCGCCACGGCGCGGCGACGATCTCCAGACCCGGACGCAGTTGCCAGACTCCGGCGCGGTCGAGCACCGTCACGTTGTCCGGGCACTCAGCGAGGAACAACGCACTGGTGTAGACGGATGCGGCATCCAGGGGGTCGTGGTTACCGGGCAGCAGATAGACCGGAACGTCGATGGCCCGCATGGCATCCAGCGATTGGCTGATGACTCTGGGTGCCAACTGGTTGGCGTCGAAAACGTCGCCGGCCACCACCACGAACTCCGCGCCGGTCTGCCGGGCCAGGGCGCCGATGGCCACGATCGCGTCGCGGCGGGCGGCGGAGTAGCGGGCTTGGGCGTCCTCCTCCAGGAAGTGGCGCGTCATGCCCAGTTGCCAGTCCGCGGTGTGCAGGAACTTCATCCTCCCGATGTTCCTTTCCTCCGGTGCTGAAAGCTGTCGGCGCGAGTGTATGGCCGCAGTCCGACAAGTCCGCGGACCTCAGTCGGCATGTGCCCTAACCTGGGACGGATGAGAACACTGGTGCTGATGCGACACGCGAAATCGGACTATCCCGACGGCGTACCGGATCATGAGCGGCCCCTTGCCGCCCGCGGGGTCAGGGAGGCGGCGTTGGCCGGTGACTGGCTGCGGGCCAACGCCCCGGATATCGACGCGGTGCTCTGCTCGTCGGCGGTCCGAACCCGGCAGACCCTGGAGCGGACCGGGGTGCCGGCGCCGGTGAGCTACCTCGACCGCCTTTACGGCGCGAGCCCGGGCGATGTGATCGACGAGATCAACAAAGTCGGCGACGACGTCGCCGCACTGTTGGTGGTCGGGCATGAGCCCACCACGAGCCACCTCGCGCTCGGACTGGCCGGTCCCGGCAGCGACCGCGGCACCGCCGAACAGGTGGCGCGCAAGTACCCGACGTCGGCGATCGCCGTACTGCAGGTGCCCGGGCCGTGGTCCGGACTGCGACTCAGCGGCGCGGAGTTGATGTCATTTCACGTGCCGCGCTGAAAAAGTCGCTCGGAGGCGGGCAACAGCGATACCCCGTGATTTTCCGCCGGGGAGTTGGCGGATTCATCGCTAGGAGTTGGTGGCCAGCGTCAGTTCCATCAACTTGATGGCCTGTGCGCAGGCGTCAGTGCCCGGCGCCTGGGGATTCACCCACCAGCCCACCACGCCCGCGGCGTCGGCGGCGACTCCGCATCCGCCGTTGGGGTCGTTACCGCGCATGACGATCGCCGCGATGCCGTTGATGGCGCGGCTTTCGATCTTGTACTTATAGGACTCGGCGACCTTGCGCTCGTTCTCCAGGCTGCCCTGCTCGAACCAGAACCGGGTGATGTCAACCAGTCCCGTGGTGCTCAGGGCCTGCCAGCGGCAGATCGCCCCGACGAAGGTGCTCTGGATGTCCAACGGGTCCGCGCCGACCGTCTTGGCCAGGATGTCGACGGTCAGGACGTCGCACTCTTTGAGCAGGTTGGGGTACTGCTGCGCGGCACCCCCGCGGGAGCCGCCGGTCCCGGCCTTCATCGCCGCACCGTCGACGGTCCTGGCGCAGCCGCTCAGCGTGGCCGGAATCATCACCGCAGCGAGCAGACCCGCGGTCAGCCGGTGACGGGTCGGGCGGCTCATTTGGCGTTCACAATCGATTGACGGGTCAGTTCCTTGGCCACGTCGCAGGCCGGCGGGAAGGGCTTTTCGGCGAAGCTCACCGACCACTCGATGAAGTCGTCATCGAACTGGATCCCGATCTCGCACAGGCTTTCGCCCAGCATGGGATCGTCGTTGACCGCGATGAATCCGCTGCGGCCCTCGATGGTGATGTCCTCCACACTGGTACGCGAGAGTTCCTCGGTCTTGCGCTCACGACCGATTGGGCTGCCCCGGAACCAGTTGAAGGAGAAGTGCGGCCCCAGAATGCCGCCGCCGGCCAGCCACTGGCACCCGACCGGGTTCACCGCCGTCTTCACCAACCCGGTGATCCGGGTCTGCTCGGCCATCGTCTGATCGCTGATCCCGCCGCACTCGGGGAACGTCGGCCCGTGCGTGCCCTCCTTGGACGCCGGCGCACCGGACTCCTGCGACCCGGATTGCGGCTGGTCGGGGCCGGCCGAATCCGAGCACGCCGAAAGCGTGCTGATCGCCGCTGCGGCGGCCAACCCGACCGCGAATGTGCGCACCGCCGTCATGCGGACTTGCTCACTGTCACAGTGAGCACTGTAGCGCCAGCCCGCCGCTGAGCCGCCGACACACCGGCTGAACAGCGGTTTGTCGCCACATCGCGGTGTGGGACAGTTACGAAATGCTCCTGCGGCTGGTGCGGCGTTACGTCCGGCCGTACCGTCGGCTGGTCGCCGCGGTGATGGTGCTACAAACACTGAGCACGCTGGCATCGCTGTATCTACCCACGCTCAACGCGTCGATCATCGATGACGGCGTCGCGGCCGGCGACACCGCCCTTATCACCCGTTTGGGCCTGGTCATGCTGGCGGTCACCGCCCTGCAGGGTGCCTGCGCCGTCGGAGCGGTGTATTTCGGGTCGCGCACCGGGATGGGATTCGGCCGGGATCTGCGGGCGGCGACGTTTCATCACGTGATCGGCTTTTCTGAAGCCGAGACTGCCCGGTTCTCCGCGCCGTCGCTGCTCACCCGCACCACCAACGACGTCAGGCAGATTCAGACACTGGTCCAGATGACCGCAACGGTCCTGGTGACCGCGCCGATCATGTGCGTCGGCGGCATCATCATGGCGGTCCATCAGGACGCCGGGTTGTCCTGGCTGTTACTGGTGAGCGTGCCGATACTGGCCGTCGCCAACTATCTGATCGTGGCCCGGATGTTGCCGGTTTTCCGCAGTATGCAGCGGCTGATCGACGGCATCAACCGCGTTCTGCGCGAGCAGCTTTCGGGCATCCGGGTGGTCCGGGCGTTCGCCCGGGAGCCTTTCGAGCAGCAGCGGTTCGACGCCGCCAACCGGGCGGTGTCCGACGCCGCCCTGACCGCCGGCCGTTGGCAGGCGCTGATGTTGCCGGTGACCACCCTGACCATCAACATCTCCAGCGTCGCGCTGATCTGGTTCGGCGGGTTGGGTATCGACGCAGGCCGGATGCAGGTCGGTTCGCTGATCGCATTCCTGTCGTATTTCATGCAGATCCTGATGGCCGTGCTGATGGCCACTGTCATTCTGGTGATGCTGCCGCGGGCGTCGGTGTGCGCCGAGCGCATCACCGAGGTGCTCGACACCCAGCCGAGTCTGCTCAATCCGCCGACGCCGCAGCACCCGCCCGGCGGTATCGGCGGCGCGGTCCGTCTCGACGGGGTCACGTTCCGCTATCCCGGCGCCGAACGTCCCGTGCTCGAAGACGTCAGTTTCTCCGCCCACCCCGGCACCACCACCGCGATCGTCGGCGGCACCGGTTCGGGAAAGTCGACACTGGTGGCGTTGATCTGCCGGCTCTACGACGTGACCGCCGGGGCCGTCCGGGTGGACGGCATCGACGTGCGGGACTACGACACCGAAGAATTGTGGTCGGCAGTGGGGCTGGTGCCCCAACGCGGATACCTGTTCTCCGGAACCGTGGCCGAGAACCTGCGCTACGGCAAGCCCGACGCCACCGAGAAACAGATGTGGACGGCGCTTGAGATGGCGGCCGCCGACGACTTCGTCCACGCGCATCCCGACGGACTGGGCATGCGGATCGCCCAAGGCGGCATCAACGTCTCCGGTGGGCAGCGGCAGCGGCTGGCGATCGCCCGGGCCATGATCCGCCTGCCGAGTATCTACCTGTTCGACGACGCATTGTCGGCCCTGGATGTCCGCACCGACGCACGGGTGCGGTCGGCCTTGCGCGCAGCTTCGGCTGGGGCGACCTTGATCATTGTGGCACAACGTATTTCGACCGTCACCGAGGCCGACCAGATCGTGGTCCTCGACGGCGGGCGGGTGGTCGGATTCGGGTCGCACGAGTCGCTGCTCGCCGAATGCCCGACGTATGAGCAGTTCGTCGACTCCCAGAGGGTCACAGTGGGAGGCGGATCGTGACCGCCCCGCCGGCGCGGGCCGGCGTGCGGGCAATGCTGGCAGATCCCGCGCTTGCCCGCTCGAAGGATTTCCGGGGGTCCGCGCGGCGCATGCTGGGGCGGTTGACCCCGCACCGCCTGCCGACGGCGGCGGTATTGACGATGGCCGTCGCCGGCATCGTGCTGTCGGTGATCGGTCCGCTCGTGCTGGGCCATGCCACCGATCTGTTGTTCAACGGGTACATCGGCCGCCGACTGCCGGCCGGGATCACCAAGGCCCAAGCAATCGAGCAAGCGCGGGACCGTGGCGACGGCCGGTTCGCCGACCTGCTGTCCGGGATGAACGTGACACCGGGCCAGGGAATCGACTTCGCGGCGGTCGGCCGCACTCTGCTGCTGGCGCTCGTTCTTTATCTGGCCGCGGCACTGCTGATCTGGGGTCAGGCCCGACTGCTGAACGTGATCGTCCAGCGCACAGTGACGGCGCTGCGGGCGGACGTGCAGGCCAAGATCCATCGGCTGCCGCTGTGCTACTTCGACTCCCGCCAGCGCGGTGAGTTACTCAGCCGGGTCACCAACGACGTCGACAACATCGCCACCTCGGTGTCGCTGACGATCAGTCAGCTGCTGACCGCGGTTCTCACCGTCGTCGCGGTGCTGGTGATGATGATCGTCATCTCCCCGCTGCTGACGCTGATCACGGTGGCCCTCGTTCCGTTGTCGCTGTTCATCATTCGGGCGATCACCCGTCGGTCGCGGACATTGTTCGTTGCGCAATGGGCCAACACCGGGCGGCTCAACGGCCACATCGAGGAGACCTACAGCGGCTTCACCGTGGTCAAGACCTTCGGCCACCGGGCCTCGGCGGGAGAGGAATTCGACCGACTCAACGATGACGTCTACCACGCGGGCTTCGGCGCGCAGTTCTTCTCCGGCCTGGTCTCCCCGGCCACCATGATCATCGGCAACCTCAGCTACGTGGCGGTGGCGGTCATCGGCGGCTTTCAGGTTGCCACCGGCCAGGTGACGCTCGGCAGCGTGCAGGCATTCATCCAATATGTCCGCCAGTTCAACCAGCCGTTGACCCAACTGGCCGGCATGTACAACACCCTGCAGTCGGGAATGGCAAGCGCGGAGCGGGTGTTCGAGTTCCTCGACGAACCGGAGGAAACCAGCCGGGAATCCGCCGCCGCGGAACCTGAATTGCCCAGCGGGCCCGGCCGTGTCGAGTTCCGCAACATCAGCTTCGGCTACCGCGCCGGCGCACCGGTGATCCAGGACCTGTCGCTGACCGCCGAACCGGGCAGCACGGTGGCGATCGTCGGGCCGACCGGGGCGGGCAAGACCACCCTGGTCAATCTGCTCATGCGGTTCTACGACACCGACTCCGGCGCCGTTCTTCTCGACGGGGTGGACATCACGACGGTAGGCCGGCAGTCGCTGCGGTCGCGGATCGGGATGGTGCTCCAGGACGCCTGGCTGTTCGGCGGAACGATCGCCGAGAACATCGGCTACGGAAGGCCGGAGGCAACCGAGGACGAGATCGTCGCAGCCGCCCGGGCGGCCCGCGTCGATACGTTCGTCAGGGCTCTGCCGGACGGTTATCAGACCCGGGTCGGCGACGACGGCGGCACGATCAGCGCCGGGGAAAAGCAGTTGATCACCATTGCGCGGGCGATTCTGGCCCGCCCGCAGTTGCTGATTCTCGATGAGGCGACCAGTTCGGTGGATACCCGCACCGAACTTCTGGTCCAGCAGGCGATGATCGACCTGCGCCGGGGCCGGACGAGTTTCATCATCGCCCACCGGCTGTCGACGATCCGCGACGCCGACCTGATCGTGGTGATGGACGGCGGGCGGATCCTCGAGCAGGGCAGCCACACAGAACTCCTCCAACGGCGCGGCGCGTACTGGGAGATGGTTCAGGCCTGATCGGCCCGCCTAGAGTTCGGGACCCTGCGACCGCAGGTCGTCCACCTCTGTCATCGCCTCTCTCAGCTTGGTCAGCCACTCCTCGGCGTGCTCACCGACCAGTCGGACGCACCACGACAGCGCGTCGGATCGTGACCGGGCTACCCCGGCATCGACGAGGGTGTCGAGTACCTGGCGCTCGGGCTGGCGCAATCGGGTCATCACCGGCACAGCGATGTGAGTGAACAGGATTCGCCGGGGTTCATCACCGGTGGTGAGCTCTACACCCCAGGAGACTTTGCGGCCGTAGCGTTCCTGGGCTTCCTCGGCGATGCGCATCCGCTCGCCCCGGGTGTCTTCGCGGAACCGCGACGCCCGGCCGGCTGCCCGGCCCGCCGTTTCGTCGCCGTCGGCGGGCAGCCGCCCGATGACGGTGATCTCCTCGCGGTCGACGATCACGGTGGGATCCCCGTTGAACCACCCGTCCGGAAGCCGACCGGCGAACCATTCGGCGGAGTCCCCGGCGTGAGGCTGATCGACCATCTGCCAGCCGCCAGACCGGCGGTTCTGCGTGTTCTTTTTCATAAATTACATAATTACACAGTTGCCGAGATACCGATCCGGGGTTCTCTCAGGGTGAACCGAAGTGATCCGACGACGACTTGGCGGATAATGAGCCGATGGCAGGTAAAGAGATCGATCCCCAACGGGCACAGGCCGCACGCGACATCGTCCGCCAGCATCCGGCGATGGCGCTGTTCGCGGCGTCTCCCGTCCTCCTGGCTGCGGGAGTGGTGTGGTGGCTGGCCGGTCCCGGTTGGGCCATAGTTCTGCTGGTGGTCGCGCTGGTCGCAGGCGGGATGGCCGTCCTCCGCAAGCGCTAAGCGCTCTGTTCGTTGCGACGGGCGCGGTACACCCTGACCTCGCCGGCGATGCCCTTGAGTCGTTTGGTGCCGGCGAACGACCACCGGAACCGCGGGTCATCGCCGATCTCGTCGCGGGCCGGACCGGCCACCAGCACCGCCCCCGGCCGGGCGACCGAGGTGACGCGGCTGGCCAGGTTGACCGGGCTGCCGAACCAGTCTCCGGCGCGGCTCACCGCCGATCCGTAGGCGAGCCCGACCCGCAGCCGGGGCAGTGCCTCGTCGGCGGCCGCAGCGTCAAGGAGTGCCAGCACGGCGTCGAGCAGCGCGGCCGGCTCGGCCGACACGAACATCACCGCGTCGCCGATGGTCTTGATGAACCGCACCGGCGGTGTGGCGACGTCGTGGCCCAGTTCCGCCAGCCGGTTGGCGAGTTGCTCGAGTTGCTCCGGGGGCAGTTCCTCCCCCAGCGCGGTGAAGCCCACGAGATCGGCGAACGCCGCCCCGATCAGCTTGGCCTCCGGCCGCGGCGTACCCGCCGCACGCTCGTCGGCGTTGACCGCCTCAGTTTCCAGGGTTCGCCGCAGTTGCAGCAGCAGTAGGTCGTCGATCATCGGGCCGAGCAACGGGGCCGCGGCACTGACCAGCGCGTCGGTACCCTTTGCGATGTCGAGTTCGCTGGTCCCCGGTCGCAGCACCGCGGCCAGCGCTGCGGTGTTCATCACCTCGCTGGCGTTGGCCAGCCCCTGAGCCAGCACCCGCACGATGTTGAGCATCAGGTCGGGGTCGATCCCCAGGTCGAGGAATCGTTTGATGTGGACGGCGGTGTCGGCGTCGCGTTGCATGAACACCCGCTCGTCGGGATCGTCCACTGCCGGCAGGCCGGCGGCGCGCTGGAAGCGGATCAGCTGATCGAGTTCCAGGCCGGTTTTCTCGCTGGTTTCGCGGGCTGACACGTAGTGGCCGTCGTCGCCCAACGCCCGCCGCGCCGGCAGCAGCATCGGCGAAAACGACGACTCGATCTCCTCTGGCGTGAAGCCTTGTCGGACAAGCCAGTCCACCAACTCGGCGCGTTCGGCGCGTTCCGGCTCGGTCTCCGATGTCATGACACCGCGGGTCGACGATCCGCCCAGGGCCGGGCCTTCTCAATCTGGGAACTGAGGGACAGCAGCGTGGCCTCATCGGAGGGCCGCCCGACGAGTTGCACCGACACCGGCAGGTTCTCGCCCTCCAGGAACCACGGCACCGCGGCGGCGGGCTGGCCGGTGGCGTTGAAGATCGCGTTGAAGGGCACCCGGGAGGCCACCAGAGACAACGTGCTCACCCCGCCGCGACGCTGGTACTGGCCGATCCGGGACGGCCCGGTGGCGGTCCCGGGGGTGATCAGCACGTCGATGTCATCGAAGATGGATCCCACCCGCGCCGCCAGAGTGGCTTCGGCCGCCCGAATCTTGGCGATCTGGCTCTCCGAAATCAGCCCGCCGATCCGGGCGATCGATCGGGTCCTGGGCTCCAGACGTTCCGAATGCGGCAGTTTCTGCACGTCCTCGTACACCCCGCGCCACATCCGCGGCAGCACGTGGCCGTACATCGCCCATGCCGGATAGTCGGGATCGCGCCAGAGCACTTCGTGGCCAAGGTCGCGCAGCAGACTCTCCACTCCGTCCAGGGCCCGCTGCTGCGCGCGCCCCACCCGGGCGACCAAGGTCGGCGGAATCTTGGCGCTCAAAGCAATTCGCAACCGACCGGGCTTACGGGCGGCAGCCTTGACGAATCCACCGCGCGGGGCCTTGCCGGTGTGAGTGACGTCGAGGAACAACGCGGCGTCCTCGACCGTGCGCGACAGCGGGCCGTTGACGCTCAAGCCCAACCAGGCATCCTCGTGCGGTCCGATCGGGACCCGGTCACGCTGGGGCTTGAGGCCGAACAACCCGCACCAGCTCGCTGGGATGCGGATCGACCCGGCGCCGTCGGAACCCAGGGCCAGGGGCGCCAACCCGGCCGCCACCGCCGCGGCACTGCCGCCGCTGCTACCGCCCGGGGTGTAGGCCAGGTCCCACGGGTTGTGGGTGGCACCGAAGGCCACCGTCTCGGTGAACGGCCACAGCATCATCTCCGGCACGGCAGTCTTGCCCAGGATCACCGCACCCGCCTGCCGCAACCGGCGCACCACTTCACCGTCAGCGGTGGCGGGAAGGTCATAGGCGTTGCCGCCGAAGCAGGTGTACTCCCCGGCGACGTCGACGTCGTCCTTGATCGCGACGGGCACCCCCAGCAGTGGCAGTCGCTCACCGGCATCGAGGCGGTCCTGGGCGGCCGCGGCCTCCCGACGGGCGCTGTCGGTCAACACCACCCGGTAGCTGCGCAACTCCGAGTCGAACCGGGCGATCCGTTCCAGATAGCGCTCCAGCAGGGCAGGTGCGCTGATCGCGCCGCCGGCGAGCATGCGGGCCTGCTCGGCGGCGCCTGCGAAGGCGAGGTCGGTGGCGTCCACTGGAGGCAGCGTAGCCGCTGGCACCGGCGTCAAACCGTTACGGTGGTCCGATGCCCTGTGTGTTCTGCCAGATCGTCGCCGGCGCCGCGCCTGCCATCCGGGTCTACGAGGACGAGGACTACCTCGGGTTCCTCGACATCCGCCCGTTCACCAGGGGCCACACGCTGGTGATCCCCAAGCAGCACAGCGTCGACCTGACCGACACACCGGCGCCCATCCTGGCCGGCATGTTGACCGTCGGGCAGCGCATCGCCCAGGCAACCCGGGCCTCGGGCCTGGCGGCGACCGGCAACAACGTGGCGATCAACGACGGGAAGTCAGCGTTCCAGTCGGTGTTCCACATCCACCTGCACGTGATTCCACGCCGTGACGGCGATAAGGCGTCGTTCGTGAAAGGGGTTCTGCTGCGGCGAGATCCGGACCGGGAGGCGACCGGGCGACTGCTCCGCGACGCACTGGCGGCGCGGCCATGAGCACCCTCGCCGACACCGCGCTCCGCGTGTTCGTGCAGGTGCATGACGCCGTCTACCAGCGCAGCAAGGGCTGGGTCGGGCACCGCATCCCCGGCGCGCCCAACAGCCTGCTGCTACACACCGTGGGAGCCAAGACCGGCCTGGTGCGCACCAGTTCGCTGTCCTACGCCCGGGACGGCCGCGACTATCTGGTGGTGGCGTCCAACGGCGGCGACCGGCGGGCACCCGGCTGGTATCACAATCTGAAAGCCGATCCGTCGGTGGAGATCAACGTGGGCCCGCGGCGATTTCCGGTGACCGCTGTGCCGGTGCTGCCCGACGATCCCGACTACGCCCGGCTGTGGCGAATCGTCAACGCCAACAACGCCGATCGCTACGACGGGTATCAGGCGCGTACCAGCCGGCCGATCCCCGTGGTGCGGCTGACGCCCTAATCACTTACCCCGGCCTGAGCCGCGGCGACGGCGAAGACCTCGTCGAGCATGGCCGGGGTCAACCGCCCGGTGAACATGTTCTGCTGGCTGGGGTGATAGCAGCCCAGCAGGGTCAGCCCGGAAGCGAACTCCGCCACCGCACCGTGGCCGAACTTCGGTCTGGGGGCGTTGGCACCGAGCAGTCCCAGCGCGGCCTGCCAGGCAAACCCGCCCAGCGCCACGATCACGCGGACGTGCCCCGAGATCAGCCGCCACTCGGCCGCCAGCCACGGCGCACACGTCATCCGCTCCTGGGGTGTGGGTGCGTTTCCCGGTGGGGCGCACCGTACCGCCGCGGCGACCCGAATCAGGTTGGTGCCCAAACCATCTGCCGCATCGACGCTCACCGCTGAGTTGACCAGGCCGGCACGGTGCAACGCGGCGAACAACTGGTCGCCGGAACGGTCCCCGGTGAACACCCGCCCGGTCCGGTTGCCACCGTGCGCCGCCGGCGCCAATCCGAGGACCAGGATCCGGGGCCGCACCGAGCCCCATCCGGCGATCGGGCGTCCCCAGTACGGTTCCTCGGCAAACGCGCGGCGTTTGACGACAGCGACCTCCTCACGCCAGTCGACCAGACGCGGGCATGCCCGGCAGACACTGACGCGGGCATCCAGCGCCGCCAGATCAGCCGCATCAGCGGCCAATTCGGCCACCTGGTCGCCGTCGTGGGCGATCGGCGTTGCGGCGGTGGCCGGGTCCCCCGGCCATCCCGATCCCGGTGGCGCCGGCGAATCGAACAGCGCCCGGGTGCGCGGGTGGGGCCGGGTTGTCACGATCTCGAATCTAAGCTGCTTCGGTGAGGACGTCGCGGGTGCCGGTGCTGCTCGTCCTGTGCTCGGCGTTGCTGGCCGCGGCGGGCAACGGCATCTCGATGGTCGCCTTTCCGTGGCTGGTGCTGCAGCGCACCGGCAGCGCCACCGAGGCGTCCATCGTCGCGGGGGCGGGCACTCTGCCGTTGCTGTTCGCCACGCTGATCGCCGGCACCGCGGTGGACTTCCTCGGCCGGCGGAGGGTGGCCATGCTCGCCGACGCGATGTCAGCGCTGTCGGTGGCCGCGATCCCGGTGCTGGCGCTGACCCTCGGTGTCGGTGTACTCAACACCGTGGTGCTGGCAGGTCTGGCCGCCCTCGGCGCCTTCTTCGATCCGGCCGGCATGACCGCGCGAGTGTCGATGCTGCCGGAGGCGGCTCGGCGGGCGGATTGGACCCTGGACCGCGCCAACAGCGTCTACGAAGCGACCTTCAACCTGGCTTACATCACCGGACCCGGCATCGGCGGTCTGCTCATCGCCACCCTCGGCGGCGTCAACACCATGTGGGTGACCGCCGCGGCCTTCGTCCTGTCGATTCTGGCGATGGCGGCGCTGCGGTTGCACGGCGCTGATCGACCTGAGCCCGAGGCCCGGCCCGACGGTGTGGTGTCCGGCGTTCTCGAGGGACTGCGCTTCGTCTGGGGCAACCGGGTGTTGCGGACCCTGGGCCTGATCGAACTCGCCGTCACGGGCCTGTACCTGCCGATGGAGAGCGTGCTGTTTCCGAAGTACTTCAGCGATCGCAATGAACCCACCCAACTCGGCTGGGTGCTGATGGCGCTGTCGATCGGCGGACTGATCGGCGCACTGAGTTGGACGGTACTGTCCCGGATCGCCCGCAGGCGCACCACGGTCCTGACGGCGGTCGCCACCTTCGGTACGGGAGCTACGATCATCGCCTTCCTGCCGCCGCTACCGGTGATCCTGGTGCTCTCGGTCATCATCGGGCTGGTGTACGGACCCATCGGCCCGATCTACAACTCGGTGATGCAGACCCGAACACCGCCGCAGATGCGCGGCCGGGTGATCGGGGTGATGACATCGATGGCCTACGCCGCCGGCCCGGTCGGCTTCATCATCGCCGGCCCACTGGTGGACGCGTTCGGACTCACGACGGCGTTCCTGGCGCTGGCCTTGCCGGTGCTGCTGATCGCCGTCACATGCGTGTGGGTGCCGGCGCTGCGGGAGCTGGATGAGGCACCACCCGGCGCATCATTGTGACAGTGCCCGAGTTGTGACAGTGCCCGAGTTCCAGGTCCCATCGCTGCCCGCCGACGTCCGTGCGATGGCTCACCGCGGTCCACAGTGGGCCGCCTGGGCCGACGCCCTGCCCGCGACGGTGCGCCTGTTGGCCGAACGATGGTGCCTACGCCCCGACGGTCAACCCGGCCACGGGCACTGCTCGCTGGTGCTGCCGGTACGCACCGCCGCGGGTACGGCCGCGGTGCTCAAGGTCGGCTTCCCCGACGAGGAGTCCGAGCATGAGCATCTGGCGCTGCAACGCTGGGGCGGTGCCGGTGCAGTGCGTCTTCTCAGCGCCGACCCCCATCACCGCGGGCTGCTGCTGGAGCGGCTGGGCTCCGCCGATCTCACCGCGGTATCCGAGGCGCAGGCGTGCAGCGTCGTCGCTGATCTGTACCGCCGCATCCATGTCCCGGCGATGCCGCAGTTACGTCCGCTGTCGGCCTTGATTGATCGGTGGACCGACGAGTTGGTGGCGTTGGGGCGCAACGCGCCGATCCCGCGTCGGCTCGTCGAGCAGGCCATCGCACTCGGCACCGACCTGGGTGGTGATCGGGCGGCGGAGCGGGTGATCCACACCGATCTGCACTACGGCAATGTGCTGGCCGGCGACCGTGAACCATGGCTGGTGATCGACCCCAAGCCGGTCAACGGCGACCCGCACTATGAGATCGCACCCATGCTGTGGAACCGGTGGGAAGAGATCGCCGGCGATGTCCGCGGCGGTGTGCGGCGCCGGTTCTGGATGCTCATCGACGCCAGCGGGTTCGACGAGGACCGCGCACGCGGCTGGGTGATCGTGCGGATGATGCACAACGCGATGTGGGCGTTACAGGATGGACCGCGAGGCGACCAGGGGTGGTTGACCCGGTGTATCGCCGTCGCCAAAGCGGTGGGATCGGCGTAACCTCCAGGTTCGGCCAGGGCCCTACGATTGACCCGTGAACCCCGCGCTCGCCGGCCTCGTCGCCGGACTACCCGACGGTGTCGTCGTCACCGATCCGGACATTCTGGACTCCTACCGCCACGACCGGGCGATGGATCCGGCGGCCGGCACCCCGTTGGCGGTGGTGCGGCCCTCCAAAACCGAAGAGGTGCAGGCGGTTCTGCGCTGGGCCAGCGCCCACCGGGTGCCGGTGGTGCCGCGTGGTGCCGGCAGTGGCCTGTCCGGCGGGGCGACCGCCCTGGACGGCGGCATTGTGCTGTCGACGGAGAAGATGCGCGAGATCACCGTCGACCCGGTCACCCGCACGGCGGTGGTCCAGCCGGGCCTGCTCAACGCCGAGGTCAAGAACGCCGTCGCCGAGTACGGGTTGTGGTATCCGCCGGACCCGTCCTCCTACGAGATTTGCAGCATCGGCGGCAACGTCGCCACCAACGCCGGCGGGCTGTGCTGTGTGAAGTACGGCGTCACCACCGACTATGTGCTGGGTCTGCAGGTGGTGCTGGCCGACGGCACCGCGGTGCGCCTCGGCGGCCCGCGCCTCAAGGACGTCGCCGGGCTGAGCCTGACCAAATTGTTCGTCGGCAGCGAGGGCACCCTCGGGATCGTCACCGAGGTGACCCTGCGCCTGCTGCCGCCGCAGCACACCTCGGCGACGGTGGTGGCGACATTCGACTCGGTGGAGGCCGCCGCCGGTTCGGTCGTCGAGATCACCGGCAAGATCCGGCCGTCGATGCTGGAGTTCATGGACGGCGTCGCCATCAACGCCGTCGAGGACAAGCTGAAGATGGGTCTGGACCGCGACGCGGCCGCCATGATGGTGGCCGCCTCCGACGACCGTGGCCCGGCCGGCGCCGAGGACGCCGCGTTCATGGCCCGGGTATTCACCGAAGCCGGCGCCACGGAGTGCTTTTCGACCGACGACCCGGTTGAAGGAGAGGCATTCGTGGTGGCACGCCGCTACGCCATCCCCGCGGTGGAGGCCAAAGGCTCACTGCTGCTCGAGGACGTCGGTGTGCCGCTGCCCCGGCTGGCCGACTTGGTCGGCGGGGTTGCCAAGATCGCCGCCGAGGCGGGCCTGACCATCTCGGTGATCGCCCATGCCGGAGACGGCAACACCCACCCGTTGATTGTCTACGACGCGTGCGACGCAGCCATGACGGCGCGGGCGCACAAGGCGTTCGGCGACATCATGGATCTGGCCGTCGGCCTCGGCGGCACCATCACCGGCGAGCACGGGGTCGGCCGGCTCAAGAAACCCTGGCTGGCAGGACAATTGGGCCCGGAAGCCATGGAACTCAACCGCCGGATCAAGGCGGCACTGGATCCGGACGGGATTCTGAACCCGGGTGCGGTCATCTGATGCCCGGGTCGTGACGCCGGCAGATCGGCGGCGGGGAGGCTAGGAGCGCACCCGGGTGAATCGGTGCAGCACCCAGGCCACCGGAATGCTCAGCGCCATCGTCGTCACCAACAGTCCTGCGACATTGCCGGTATAGACCTGCCAGTGCAGTACCTCGGTCATGGCGACCTCAATCAGCACCAGGTGCACCAGGAAGATCTCGTAGGAGATCTCGCCGAGCCACACCATCGGCCGACTGGCCAGCAGCCTTGAGTACCAACCACCGCCGGCGGGACGCCGCACTGTGTCACCGCCGCCGAGCGCCAACGGCGCCACCACCAGCGTGGCGATCGCCGCATAAAACACCATCTTGACCAGCGCCTGCGTCAGGCCGGTCGGCGAAGTCTGCGGCTCCCCGGCGATCGGCGTGCACACGATCACAAAACAGATCAGCGCCAGCGGCACTGCGACGAACCCGTAGACCCGCACCCCCATCGCAGCCAAGACCGTCAGCATCATCCCGCCGACGAACCAGGCCAGATAGCCGGGCAACCACAGCTTGGCACCGTCGGGCAGAGAGTCGTTGGTGTGCACCAGCACCATCCAGGCCGGACTGAGCAGAAACAGGAAGGCGAGTCCGGCCAGTAACAGCCCGGGCCTCCACTGCCGCTTGCACAGTACGACCATCAGCAGGTAGGCCAGCAACGGTAGCGCCACGTAGAACGCGACTTCGACTGCCAGACTCCACATCTGGGTGAGTCCCTGGTGTAACAGCGCGAATCCGTAGTTGTCGGTGTAGATCTGGGTGAGCGTCAGGTTGCGGAACAGCCCCCACCAACTGTGGCCGGGATTGGGTCCGCCGTCGCGGAAGTGATAGATCGCATACGCGGCCAATACGGTGACCACGTAGGCCGGCATGATGCGTCGCACCCGATGCCAGGCGTAACGCTTCACTGAAGGACCGGCCGCACCAGCGGCCGCCGCCTTCACCCACGGACCGAACAACAGGTATCCGGAGAGCACGAAGAAGATCGGCACCCCGATCTCCAGTCGGGAATAGACCAGTCCGACAAAGCCGTGGGTGTATTTGCCGGTTGTGTAGGCGGCGTGGGTGGCAACCACCAGCACTGCAGCCAGGGCACGCACACCGGTCAGCGAGGGCACCCGGTCGACGGTGGATATCGACTCCAGTCCGCCCTGGTCGACCTGACCGGACGCGGTCATTGCTCTTTTCGGCGCGGCTTTCCACCGGAGAACCGGGGCCCCGAGGCGCTGCCGCGGTCTGGTTTGAGATCGATCAGAACACCTGAGATCCGGGTGTTCTCAAGCTTTTTCCAGGCCTCCTTGGGAAGCCTGGCGGGTAACTCCACCAGCGAGAAGTCGCTCTTGATGGTGATGTGACCGAAATCGCTGCGGTTCAGTCCGCCCTCGTTGGCGATGGCGCCGACGATCGAACCGGGCCCGACCTTATGCCTTTTGCCGACCGCGATGCGGTAGGTGGCCAAGTCGTCGCGCACCTTGCGGGGCGCACGCTCGCGCTCCTCGCGCTCCGGCCGCTCCCGGCGTTTCTCCGGCGGCGGCTCGGTCAGCAGGAACTCCGCCCCGTCACGGCTCAGCACCGCCAGCGCAGCGGCGATGTCGGCCATCGGTACGTCGTTGTCACGCTCGTATGCCTCGACGAGGCGGCGGAAGGTGTCGAAGCCGGCGCCGCCGAGGGCGTCGGTGATCGAATCGCGGAACTTCTCCACCCGCTGGGCGTTGACGTCCTCGACCGACGGCAGCGCCACCTCGGTCACCGGCTGGCGGGTGACCTTCTCGATGGACTTGAGCAGGTGGCGTTCCCGCGGCGAGACGAACAACAGCGCGGTGCCCGAGCGTCCGGCCCGACCGGTGCGGCCGATGCGGTGCACATAGGACTCCGGGTCGTGCGGGATGTCGTAGTTCAGAACATGGGAGATGCGTTCGACGTCAAGGCCTCTGGCTGCGACGTCGGTGGCCACCAGGATGTCGATGCTGCCGTCTTTCAATGCCGCGATGGTTCGCTCCCGAACCGCCTGCGGCACGTCACCGTTGATCGCGGAGGCGGAAAACCCTCGGGCGCGCAGCTTTTCGGCCACCTCCTCGGTGGCCTGTTTGGTCCGTACGAAAACGATCATCGCCTCGAACGACTCGACCTCGAGGACTCGGGTCAGCGCATCCATCTTGCGTGGCCCGGAGACCTGGATGTAGCGCTGGGTGATGTTCTCGGCGGTGGCGGTCTTGGCCTTGACGGCGACCTCGATCGGGTCGTGCAGGTACTTGCCGGTGATCTTGCGGATCGCCGGGGGCATGGTCGCCGAGAACAGCGCAACCTGCTTGTACTCGGGGGTGTCGGAGAGTATCCGTTCGACGTCCTCGGCGAAACCCATCTGCAGCATCTCGTCGGCCTCGTCAAGCACGAGGTAGTCCAGATGCGAGAGGTCCAGGGTGCCGCGCTCGAGGTGGTCGATCACCCGACCGGGTGTCCCGACGACCACTTGCGCCCCGCGCTTCAAACCGGCCAACTGCACGGTGTAGGACTGGCCGCCATAAATGGGCAGCACGTTCAGCTTGGGCAGGTGGGCGGCATAGCGGCCGAACGCCTCGGCGACCTGCAGCGCCAACTCCCGGGTGGGGGCGAGCACCAGCGCTTGGGTCTGCCTGCTGGCGGGGTCGATGCGGGACAGAATCGGGATGGCAAACGCGGCGGTCTTGCCGGTGCCGGTCTGCGCAAGCCCTACGACGTCATTGCCGGCCAGCAGTGCCGGGATGGTCGCGGCCTGAATGGCAGACGGGGTTTCATAGCCCACATCGGCGACCGCCTGCAGCACCGAGGGATGAATGTGCAGGTCGTCAAAGGTCTGAGCGGGCGAGTCGGCGCCGTCCTGGGTGGATGTCATTGCGGTGCGAGTCTAGTGGGTCTGCGCGTCGCACCCGGCCGGGCCGGGGCTGCGCCGGTACCGTGCTGCGATGTGAGAAATCGGCTGACGGTTTCGGCGGTGTGCCTCACCGCCGCAGCACTGGCGGCGTGCAGTTCGGGCGACTCGACGGTGTCCAAGACTCCTATGCCCGCGACACCGACGGCCCCGACCACCTCCGCCGCCGCCCCGCCGCCCGGTCCGCCGGCGCCCGACCCCTGTCCGGTCGACCTGGCCGCTCCGGCGATCGCCCAGGCGGTGGCCGAACTGCCCCGCGATCCGCGCAGCCAGCAGGGCTGGAACCCCGAACCGGTCGCCGGGAACTACAACGAGTGCGCCCTGCTGTCGGCGGTGATCGTCAAGGCAAACACCAACGCCGCCAATCCCAACACCCGCGCGGTGATGTTCCACCGCGGCAAGTACATCCCCACCGGGGTGCCAGACACTTACGGCTTCAACGGGATTGAGGCGACCCAGAGCACCGGCGACACCGTGGCTCTGACTTTCGCCGGCGGGATGGGCCTGCAGAGCGTGGTCAAGTTCCGCTGGAACGGCAAAGGCGTGGAGTTGATCGGCAACACCGGCTGACGGTGCAGCCGCCATTCACTATGGTCTCCTGATGGGAACCGCGACCACGGGTAGTCAACCGCGGTGGACGGTGGCAGCCCCGGTCCTGGGAATGGCGGTGCTGCTGGCCACCTGGACCCAGCACGACCATCCGCTGATCCTGACGCTGATCGCGGCCAGCCTTGTCGCGGCGATCCTCGCTGCGGTTCACCATGCAGAGGTGGTCGCACACCGCGTCGGCGAGCCCTTCGGTTCCCTGCTGCTTGCGGTGGCCGTCACCATCATCGAGGTCGGACTGATTGTGATGCTCATGGTCGGCGGCGGCCCCGGCGTGTCCACCTACGCCCGCGACACCGTTTTCGCGGCGGTCATGATCAGCCTCAACGGCATTGCCGGCCTGAGCCTGCTGGTCGGGGCGCTGCGGCACCGATTGGTGTCGTTCAACGCATCTGGTTCCGGGGCGGCGCTGGCGACGGTCGTGACACTGGCCGGCGTGTGCCTGGTGTTGCCGGGTTTCACCGTCAGTGCGGAGGGCATGCAGTATTCGAGTTCCCAACTGGCCTTCGCCGCCGTCGCGTCGCTGGTGCTCTACGGAGGCTTCGTGATCACCCAGACCGGACAGCACCGCGATTTCTTTCTGCCGGTCGCGGCCGATCAGGACGGCAGGGTGACCGGCCTGCTGGATGAGGACGGCGACGGCCACGCCGATCCGCCCACTGCGCGGATAGCCGGACTAAGCCTGGCGCTGCTGCTGGTGTCCCTGATCGCGGTCGTGGGCCTGGCCAAACTGCTGTCACCGACAGTCGCCGACGCAGTGACCGCTGTAGGGCTGCCCTATGCCGTTGTCGGCGTGGTGATCGCGCTGGTGGTGCTGGCCCCGGAAACCATTGCCGCCGTGCGCAATGCGACCCGTAACCATGTGCAGACCAGCCTCAACCTGGCCTATGGATCGGCGATGGCCTCTATCGGCCTGACCATCCCGGTGATCGCGATTGCCATGACTTGGTTGCCGGGCCCGCTGAGCCTGGGTCTTGAGCCGACACAGATCGTGCTGCTGACCTTGTCGGTGATCCTGTCGGTGTTGACCTTGGCCGAGGGGCGTGCGTTGGCCCTGCAGGGACTGGTGCACCTGGTCCTGCTGGCGACGTTTCTGTTCCTTTCCGCGATCCCTTAGGCAGCGGCCGTGACCACCGTGCTCGACCGGTTGGCCGCCATCGTCGGCCCTGCGCACGTCAGCACCGACCCCGATGTGCTGGCCGCCCGCAGCATCGACTGGACCGGCCGCTACCGCGGCAGGGCCGGCGCGTTGGTCCGGCCGGCCGATGCCCAGCAGGTTGCCGCAGTACTGGGCGCCTGCCGTGAGACCGGCGCGTACGTCACCGTGCAGGGCGGGCGCACCTCCCTGGTGGCCGGCGCCGTGCCCGAGCACGACGACGTGCTGTTATCCACCGAGCGGTTGACCGACATAGCCGCGGTCGATTCCGACGAGCGCCGGGTCCGGGTCGGGGCCGGGGTAACGCTGCGCGAGGTGCAGCAGGTGGCTTCCGCCGCCGGCCTGTTGTTCGGTGTGGACCTGGCCGCCCGGGACTCGGCCACGATCGGCGGGATGGCCGCCACCAACGCCGGCGGCCTGCACACCGTGCGCTACGGAAACATGGCCGAGCAGGTGCTGGGCCTGCAGATCGCACTGCCCGACGGGACGATCCTGAGCCGTCACCCGCAGGTGTACTCGGACAACACCGGATACGACCTGCCCGGCCTGTTCATCGGGTCCGAGGGCACTCTGGGCGTCATCACCGAAGTGGACCTGCGCCTGCATCCCGCACCGACGCACCGGGTGACGGCGGTCTGCGGGTTCGACGACCTCGACACGTGCGTGGCCGCCGGACGTTCCCTGCGCGGCGTCGAGACCATCGCCGCACTCGAACTCATCGACGGCCGCGCCGCCCGACTGGCCGCCGACCACCTCGGGGTGCCGGTGCCGGTCGCCGGTGAATGGCTACTGCTCGCCGAACTTGCCGGCAACACCGAGCAGACCGATCGGTTGGCAGCGGCACTGGACGGTGTGGCCATGCGGTCAGAGCCCGCCGTCGGAGTCGACGCCGCCGCCCGGGAGCGGCTGTGGCAGGTGCGCGAATCCCTGGCCGAGATTCCGGGCCTATTCGGACCACCGCTGAAATACGATATCGCGCTGCCGCTTTCAGCCATCGGATCCTTCGCCGCGGCGGCGGCCGAACTGGTCGGCAGACATGCGCCGGAATCAATCAGCATTCTGTTCGGTCATATCGGCGAAGGCAATGTGCATCTGAATGTGTTGCGCTGCAACGACGATCAGGAAAAACGCATTTACCCGGCCATGATGGACCTCATCGCCGCCCACGGCGGGAACGTCAGTTCCGAACACGGTGTCGGGAGCCGCAAGCGCGGCTATCTGTCGATGTCCCGGCTACCTGCCGACATCGCCGCGATGCGAACCATCAAGACCGCCTTCGACCCGACGGGTTACCTCAATCCCGCGGTGCTGTTCGGCTAGCGGGCGGCGTGCCTGCCGTGGGCCTGTGCGACGGCGGAGACGTTGACCGCCATCCCGGCATCTGCCCCGGTAGCCCGGCGGGGACCGATGAGGAAGATCGCAGCCAGAACGCCGAACAGGGCTGCGAATGCCGGCAGCAGGACCGACTGCGACATCGCATGCGCAAACGGTTCCTGCAGGAACGGCGGCACGTTTGTGACGTCGGCTTCGCCGCGGGGCGCCGAACCCGCAGGGGCCGAGGGCATCTCGACCCTGACTCGCCAGGACATGAATGCGGCGATACTGGCGCTGCCGAGCACCGAGCCGACCTGCCGGGTGGTGTTGTACACGCCCGAACCGGCTCCAGCCAGCCGGTCGGGAAGGTTGCGGATGGCGGTGGCACTCAACGGCGCCCAGATGAACGCCATCGCGATACCCATCGCCGCCAACGGCAGGGCCAACCGCCAGATAGGGGTGCTCGGCGTCATCTCGATCGACAGCCACAGCAGCGCGATCGCCAGAGTCGAGAAGCCGAACCCGATGATCGGCCGGGGGTGCGAGCGGTCCACGATCCGCCCGACGAAAGGCGCCAGCACACCACTGAATACAGCCATCGGCGCGGTCAGCAGCGCCGCGCGGGTGGGGGTAAGCCCGCACACCGACTGGGCGAAGAACATCAGGGGCAGGATCATCGCGGTGACCGAGAAACCGATCACCGCGATTCCAACGTTGGCAAGACTGAAGTCTCGGTCGGCGAAGATTGCCAGCGGGATCAGCGGCTCGCGACGGTTGACCGACTGCCAGTACACGAACACCGCCATGACGACGATCCCGCTGGCGATGGTCACCCAGATCCAGGGCTGCCAGTCATGGGCCTGGCCTTCCTGGAGGCCGAAAACGATCAGGAACAGTCCCACACCGGAGAGCAGCACACCGGGAATGTCGAAGCGGTGCGGATGGGTGTCCAGGACCGGAATCAGCCGGGCCGCCAAGATCAGTCCGACGATCCCGACCGGCACGTTGACGAAGAAAATCCACGACCAGCCGAGGCGGTCCACCAGCACGCCGCCCGCCAGCGGACCGACCAGCGTCGCCACCCCTGCGGTGGCCCCCCACATGCTCAGCGCCACACCGCGTCGCTCGGCCGGGAAGATGCGGGTGATGGTCGACAGCGTCTGCGGAGTGAGCAGGGCGGCACCCACCCCTTGCACCATCCGGGCCGCGATGAGCATGCCCAGCGACCCGGACAACCCACACCAGAGCGAGGCGGCGGTGAACACGGCCAGGCCGATCATGTAGAGCTTCTTCTGACCGAACCGATCGCCGAGCCGACCGGCCAGCAGCAACGGCACCGCGTAAGCCAGCAGGTAGGCGCTGGTGACCCAGATGATGCTCTCGTAATCGGAGATGTTCAGTGCCTTCATGATGCTGGGGTTTGCGACCGCGACGATCGTCGAGTCGACCAGGATCATGAAAAAGCCGACCAGCATGGCCCACAACGTCTTCCAGGGATTGGCCGGCTGGGTCACTGGTGCGATGTTGCCAGCACTGGCCCCAGTGGCCGCTGGGCGGGTCCTAAGGACCGCGGTTGCCCGCCGACGAGGCGCATCCTTTGCTCGCAGCGCCACCGGCGATGGAAATTCGGCCCCTCGGGCACTTCTGCGCCGGCCCCGTTCGTTAGCCTGACGACACGCCCCAGCGCGGATTCTCCGACCAGCGGAATCGCCGAACAGAGGAAAGGCTCGTCATGAGGCTTCGCCGCAAGCAGACGCCACCGGACAACCTGCCGGCCCGGCCGGAAGATTCCGGCACTTCAGCCAAACTGCTGTCGCACATCCTGGAGTCCAGCTCACGGCTGCAGGCCCCGGCCGTCAAGGCCTATGTCGCACGGTTGCGCCGAACCAACCCGAATGCCAGCCCGGCCGAGATCGTCACCAAACTGGAGAAGCACTATCTGGCCGCGGTGATGGCTAGTGGAGCGGCCGTCGGGTCGGCCGCCGCCTTCCCGGGTATCGGCACCATCACGGCACTGTCCGCAGTCGCCGGCGAGACCGTCCTGTTCCTGGAAGCCACTGCCGCCTTCGTGCTCGCCGTCGCGGAAGTACATGGCATCCCGGTCGAAGACCGCGAGCGCCGGCGCACCCTGGTGCTCGCGGCACTGGTCGGTGAGAACGGCTCGGGGGCAGTCAAGGACCTGCTCGGAGCGGGGCGCACCAGCGGCGCCTGGCTGGCCGAGGCTGAACTGATTCCGCTGCCGGTGGTGTCCCAACTCAATTCCCGGCTGACGCAGCACTTCGTCAAGAAGTTCGCGATCAAACGCACCGCCATGGCCTTCGGCAAGATGCTGCCGGTCGGCATCGGCGCGGCGATCGGTGGCGGCGGCAACCGGATGATGGGCAAGAAGATCCTCCAGAATGCCCGCAAGGCGTTCGGCCCGGCGCCGGCGCGCTGGCCGGGCACCCTGCGTGTGGTGACTGCCACCGAGGAACTGCCCGCCATCGAGCAATCTCAGTCGGGGCCCCCCGGTCTGACCTGACTGACCTGACTCGCGGTCCTCGGGCATGCGCCTGACGTGCTACCCAACACGAGATAGCCTTTAGGCGACGTCTAATGGGCGGCCACTTGGGGCACAGAATTGAGGCGAGCGCTTCCGTGAGCAGTACGAGTTCACCCTTCGGCCAGAACGAATGGCTGGTCGAGGAGATGTACCGCAAATTCCGCGACGACCCTTCCTCGGTGGACCCGAGTTGGCACGAGTTCCTCATCGACTACCGGCCGGAGCCGACGAACGTCGGCAGTCAAACCCCGCCGACGAACGTCGGCAGTCAAACCCCGCCGGCCAACGGTCAGCCTGCTGCGCGCGCGGCCGTCGCACCGCCGAACCCTCCGGCACCCAACCCGCCGGCCGCCGCTCCCGCCCCGGTCGCGCCGGCCGCCGCTCCCACCCCGATCGCGCCGACCACGCCCCCGACGCCGCCGGCATCGGCTCCCCCGGCGCCCGCACCGGCACCCGCGTCAGCACCGGCCCCGGCGGCATCCGCCACCGAACCGGTCGGTGACGGCGCGCAGGTGCTGCGCGGCGCCGCGGCGGCAGTCGTCAAGAACATGAACGCTTCGCTGGAGATCCCCACCGCCACCAGCGTGCGGGCCATCCCGGCGACTCTGATGATCGACAACCGCATCGTCATCAATAACCACCTGAAGCGGACCCGCGGAGGCAAGCTCAGCTTCACCCACCTGCTGGGTTTCGCCATCGTGCAGGCGATCAAGAAGTTCCCCAACATGAACCGGCACTTCGCCGAGATCGACGGCAAGCCCAACGTCGTCACCCCGGCGACCACCAACTTGGGTCTGGCGATCGACCTGCCGGGTAAGGACGGCAAGCGCTCCCTGGTGGTAGCCGCCATCAAGGGCTGCCAGACAATGGAATTCGGTGATTTCGTCGCCGCCTACGAGGACATCGTCCGGCGCGCCCGCGACGGCAAGCTCACCGCCGAGGATTTCGCCGGCGTCACCATCTCGCTGACCAACCCGGGCACCATCGGCACCGTGCACTCGGTGCCGCGCCTGATGGCCGGGCAGGGCGCGATCATCGGGGCCGGAGCCATGGAGTACCCGGCGGAGTTCCAGGGTGCCAGCGAGGAACGCATCGCCGAGCTGGGCGTCGGCAAATTGATCACGCTGACCTCCACCTACGACCACCGGATCATCCAGGGCGCGGAGTCCGGCGACTTCCTGCGCACCATCCACCAGATGCTGCTCTCGGAGGACTTCTGGGACGAGATCTTCTTCGACCTCGGTATCCCCTATGAGCCGGTGCGGTGGCGCACCGACAACCCGGACTCAATCGTCGACAAGAACGCCCGCGTCATCGAGTTGATCGCCGCCTACCGCAACCGCGGCCATCTGATGGCCGACATCGACCCGCTTCGGCTGGACAAGAACCGGTTCCGGATGCACCCCGATCTCGATGTGCTGACCCACGGACTGACGCTGTGGGACCTCGACCGGGAGTTCAAGGTCAACGGGTTCGCCGGCCAGGAGTACAAGAAGCTTCGCGACGTGCTCTCGGTGCTGCGCGACGCCTACTGCCGGCACATCGGCGTGGAGTACACCCACATCCTCGAACCCGATCAGCAGCGCTGGCTGCAGGAGCGCGTCGAGGTCAAGCACGATAAGCCGCCGGTCGCCCAGCAGAAGTACATCCTGAGCAAGCTCAATGCCGCCGAGGCGTTCGAGACCTTCCTGCAGACCAAATACGTTGGGCAGAAACGGTTCTCACTGGAGGGCGCGGAGTCGGTGATCCCGATGATGGACGCGGTGATCGACCAGGCCGCCGAACACGGCCTCGACGAGGTGGTCATCGGCATGCCGCACCGCGGCCGGCTCAATGTGCTGGCCAACATCGTCGGAAAGCCCTACTCGCAGATCTTCAGCGAGTTCGAGGGCAACCTCAACCCGTCGCAGGCGCACGGTTCCGGCGACGTGAAGTACCACCTCGGCGCCACCGGCACCTACATCCAGATGTTCGGGGAGAACGACATCGAGGTGTCGCTGGTGGCCAACCCGTCGCACCTGGAGGCCGTCGACCCGGTGCTCGAGGGTCTGGTCCGGGCTAAGCAGGACCTGATCGAGGGACCACCGGAAGGTGGCGACTCCGAACCCCGCGAGTTCACCGTGGTGCCCCTGATGCTGCACGGCGATGCCGCCTTCGCCGGCCAGGGGGTGGTGGCCGAGACGCTGAATCTGGCGCTGCTGCCGGGATATCGCACCGGCGGCACCATCCACATCGTCGTCAACAACCAGATCGGCTTCACCACCGCACCGGAGAACTCACGCTCAGCCGAGTACTGCACCGACGTCGCGAAGATGATCGGCGCCCCGATCTTCCATGTCAACGGCGACGACCCGGAGGCCTGCGTCTGGGTGGCTCGCCTGGCGATGGACTTCCGCCAGCAGTTCAAGAAGGACGTCATCATCGACATGCTGTGCTACCGCCGCCGCGGTCACAACGAGGGCGACGACCCGTCGATGACCAACCCGGCGATGTACGACGTGATCGACACCAAGCGCGGTGTCCGCAAGAGTTACACCGAGGCGCTGATCGGCCGCGGTGACATCTCCATCAAGGAGGCCGAGGACGCACTGCGCGACTACCAGGGCCAACTCGAGCAGGTGTTCAACGAGGTCCGGGAACTGGAGAAGCACGTCATCGAGCCGAGCGAGTCGGTCGAGGCGGCGCAGATGATCCCGCGCGGGATGAACACCGCGGTGGACAAGGCGCTGCTGGCCCGCATCGGTGACGCGCACCTGTCCTTCCCGCCTGAGTTCTCGCCGCACTCGCGGGTCAAGCCGGTGCTGGAGAAGCGCAGGGAGATGGCCTACGAGGGCAAAGTGGACTGGGCCTTCGGTGAACTTCTGGCGCTGGGCACCTTCCTGGCCGAGGGCAAGCTGATCCGGTTCACCGGGCAGGACACCCGCCGGGGCACCTTCACGCAGCGCCATGCGGTGATCATCGACCCGAATACCGCCGCCGAGTTCACCCCACTGGACCTGCTCACCGTCAACCCGGACGGCACACCTACCGGCGGGCGGCTCCTGGTGTACGACTCGCCGCTGTCGGAGTACGCGGCGGTGGGCTTCGAGTACGGCTACTCGGTGGGCAACCCCGGGGCGATCGTGATGTGGGAGGCCCAATTCGGCGACTTCGTCAACGGCGCACAGTCGATCATCGACGAGTTCATCAGTTCCGGCGAGGCCAAGTGGGGTCAGCTCTCCGACGTGGTGCTGCTGCTGCCACACGGCCACGAGGGTCAGGGGCCCGATCACACCTCCGGCCGCATCGAGCGGTTCCTGCAGTTGTGGGCGGAGGGCTCGATGACCATCGCGATGCCGTCGACCCCGGCGAACTACTTCCACCTGCTGCGCCGGCACGGCTTGGACGGGGTGCACCGTCCGCTGATCGTGTTCACGCCAAAGTCGATGCTGCGCAACAAGGCCGCGGTGAGCGATCTGCGTGACTTCACCGAGCGTAAGTTCTGCTCCATTCTGGAGGAGCCCACCTACACCGACGGCGACGGTGACCGGGACAAGGTCACCCGGGTGCTACTGACCAGCGGCAAGGTCTACTACGAGCTGGAGGCACGCAAGACCAAGGACCACCGCGACGACGTCGCAATCCTGCGGGTCGAGCAACTGGCCCCGTTGCCCAGACGCCGGCTGGCCAACACCCTGGAGGGCTACCCGAACGCGCGGGAGTTCTTCTGGGTACAGGAGGAACCTGCCAACCAGGGCGCGTGGCCGACGTTCGGACTGACGATGCCTGAGTTGCTGCCGGAGAAGCTGGCCGGGATCAAGCGGATCTCCCGGCGCGCCATGTCGGCGCCGTCGTCGGGGTCATCGAAGGTGCATGCCGTCGAGCAGCAGGAGATCATCGACGAGGCGTTCGGCTAAACGAACGCGCGCTCAGCCCCCGAACAGCGGCAGCAGCGGCTTGCCGTCGGCGATGTTATTGGTGACGTTCTCCACCGCGCGCGGGCACAGCAACGAGATCGCCGAGCCGGTGAACATCGTCGAGGGCCCCAGCGGACGGCCGATGGCTTCGGACACCTCGGCGGCGATATCGGCGGTGTTCTGGCCCCGCTCGGCCAGGAACGGGCACAGCGACTGACCGATGGCCACCGCCTGGCCGGTGTCGATCCCGGTCAGGTCGGCGATATCCAGGGTCGACAGGAAATCGTCGACGTTTCCCGCGTTGTCGCCGGGCTCGGCCTGCGCCGGCGCGGCGAATACCCCGCTGGCCAGACCTGAGGCAACCAACAGCGAACCAGTGACACGGCGCAACTTCATGATGGTGGAATCGTACGGGCCTGCGCGGACGTTACGCATCTGGTTGCTCGCTGTAACCTGAAGCGGATTAGACACCCGTCAACAGGAGCGTGCATGCAGGGATTCGCCGGCAAAGTGGCAGTTGTAACCGGGGCCGGCTCAGGTATCGGGCAGGCACTGGCGGTCGAACTGGGACGCTCCGGGGCATCGGTGGCGATCAGTGACGTCGACACCGACGGCCTCAAGGTGACCGAGGATCGTCTGACAGCGATCGGCGCCAAGGTCAAGTCAGACCGTCTCGACGTCACCGAGCGGGAACGCTTCCTGCTCTACGCCGACGAGGTCAAGGCACACTTCGGCAAGGTCAACCAGATCTACAACAACGCCGGCATCGCCCACACCGGCGACGTCGAGATCACCGCGTTCAAGGACATCGAGCGGGTGATGGACGTCGACTACTGGGGTGTGGTGAACGGCACCAAGGCGTTCCTGCCGCATCTGATCGCCTCGGGCGACGGGCATGTCATCAATATCTCCAGCCTCTTCGGTATCCATGCGGTGCCCGGGCAGGCCGCCTACAACGCGGCGAAGTTCGCCGTCCGGGGATTCACCGAGGCGCTTCGGATGGAGATGGTCCTGGCCGGGCACCCGGTCAAGGTGACCACCGTCCACCCGGGCGGGATCAAGACGGCGATCGCCCGCAACGCCACCGCTGCTGAGGGGCTTGACCAGGCGTCGCTGGCGCAGTTGTTCGACAACAAGCTGGCCACCACCTCCCCGGAGAAAGCCGCGCAAGTCATTCTCGACGGTGTGGCCAAGAACAAGGCCCGGGTGCTGGTCGGACTTGATGCGAAAGTGGTCGACGCGATGGTCAGGCTGACCGGCTCGCGCTACCAGCGCGGGGTGCTTGCGCTCGCGAAGCGCACGCTGCCCTCGACCCGCGGCAAGAACAGCTAACGCCCCAGCGGGTTGGCGGCCAGCCACTCCTCGGCGACCACACCCGGGTCGGCGCCGGAGCCCACCCGGTCCGACATCGCCACCAGCGAGGCGGTGTCGAGCACCCCGGCGATCTCGTTGATGGCCCGCAACTGCATCGGCCCGAGTTCGTTGCGCCGGTACAACGCGACGACGTTCTGGGCCGGGATCAGGGCCGGTTTGCGATCGACGAGCACCACGACTCCGTCCGGCGTTCCGGTGGCCGCGGTGGAAGTCCAGGCGGCGTTGATAGCACCGGAGCGCAGCGCGCCGAACATCAATGCGGGAGTGGCGAACTGGCGCTCGGAGCTAAGCTCGCACTCCCCCACCCCGCTCGGCGGAGTTGTGCCGGCCGCCGCCCCGGCACGTACCCGGTCACAGTTGTCCACCAGCGCGCGCAACTCCCGGCTGTCCCAGGCATCGGCGGTGGCCTCAGTGACGGCCAGTGCGGCTTTGTCTTCGGCGGCGACTGCATAGTCACCGGCCGCGAGCCCTTCCGGTAACGCCCCCACCATGACTCGGTAGACCTGTTCGGCGGACCGGGCCGCCGACCCGGGGTCGAACCGCGCCAGCAGTCGACCGGTGAACCCCGCTGCGACGGTGGCCTTCCCGGCGTCCAAAGCGGCCAGTGGATCATCGGAGATCTCCACCCGCGCCGCGGTCCCGTAGTAACGCAATCCGGCCGCATAAATGCCTGCCAGCAACCTGTTCTGTGGATCAGGGGAGGCACCGACCACCAGCGACGGCCCAGGACCGGGGCTACCGCAGGCGACCGTCAGCGTTGCAAAGATCGCCAGCAGCAGCCGACGGATCACCGATCACACCTCGGCGGCAGCGGCCACCGCGGCCGCAACGGCCGGTCCGACGCGCGGGTCCAACGGGCTGGGCACGATGTGGTCGGCGGCGAGGTCGTCGCCTACCACCGAGAAAATCGCTTCGGCGGCAGCCACTTTCATCTTCTCGGTGATCCGGCGGGCACCGGCGTCCAGGGCGCCGCGGAAGACTCCGGGAAACGCCAGCACGTTATTGATCTGGTTGGGGAAGTCACTGCGGCCGGTCGCGACGATCGCGGCGTACCGCTTGGCCACCTCGGGGTGGATCTCCGGGTCGGGATTGGAGCAGGCGAACACGATGCCCTGCGGGGCCATGGTGGCGATCAACTCCTCGGGCACCTTGCCCGCCGACACCCCGAGGAACACGTCGGCACCCTTGAGCGCCTCGGCCACTCCGCCGGTGCGGCCCTCCGGATTGGTGCGGGCCGCCAGATCGACCTTCACCGAGTTCAGATCGTCGCGGCCACTGTGCACGATGCCGCGGGAGTCGACCACGGTGATGTCGGTCAGCCCCGCTTCGATCAGGATGTTGGCGCACGCCACGCCCGCCGCGCCGGCACCGGAGATGACCATCTTCAGTGAGCTCATCTTCCGGTCCAGCACTGCAGTGGCGCCCAGCAGTGCCGCAAGCACCACGATGGCGGTGCCGTGCTGGTCGTCGTGCATCACCGGGCAGTCCAACGCCTCGATCACCCGGCGCTCGATCTCGAAGCAACGCGGGGCCGAGATGTCCTCCAGGTTGACCGCCCCGAACGTGGGCCGCAGCTTCACCAAGACGTCGACGATCTCGTCGGGGTCCTTGGTGGCCAGCACGATCGGGATTGAGTCCAGTCCGGCGAACTGCTTGAACAGCGCGGACTTGCCCTCCATCACCGGCAGCGACGCCGACGGGCCGATGTCACCCAACCCCAGCACCGCGCTGCCGTCGCTGACCACCGCCACCAGGCGATGTGCCCAGGTGTAGCGGGCCGCCAGGGTGTGGTCGGCGGCAATCGCCCGGCTGACCTGGGCCACCCCGGGGGTGTAGGCGATGGACAACGCTCGCTGGGTGTCCAGTGGCGCCTTCAGTTCCACCGACAGCTTGCCGCCCTCGTGGGCGGCGAAGATTTCCTCGTCGTCGATGACGAGATGGGATGCGGGCAC